>Ga0080006_1175662_pt1 | contig 84773 bp, 67 predicted proteins | sample RS3BMetagenome_FD_69209 | JGI IMG/M metagenome (GOLD analysis project Ga0080006, IMG submission 69209) | Ferric oxide microbial mat and aquatic microbial communities from Rainbow Spring, Yellowstone National Park, USA - RS3B (SPADES... ... | reverse complement strand
GGAGAGTTGCAAGTCGCCCCGCCGGCGATAGAGGCGAACGGGGCATGTCATTGCCCGCAACGACTATGCTGCACACGCCGTGTTTCCGTGGTATTAACCGCCAGTGCGTCACGACCAGACCCACCCGCATTCCGCGTCGACTACGTTAGAAAACAGGACATTTTAACTTTGGTCAAAGCGGACATTTTAACTTTGGTTTGACAGTCATGACGGGATACGATTACACCAGCGTCTTGCCCATCATGGCTTCCAGTACCCGCAGCGGAGATTTTTCGGGATTCTTCATGGCTTCCACGGGCAGCAGATAGGTTTGCTCCAGTAAATATTGCCCGGCATCCACCGCGTGCAATACTTCATCGGTAAAGCAGGTCCAGGTGCAATGCGGGGGAAATGAAAACGGCGTTTGCGGGGCGGCTTTTTGATAGCGATCATCCATTTTTCCCTGATCATGGAGTTGCAGCATGTAATGATCGTAGGCGGTGCGCGGGGTGCGCGTGATGCGCAGCATATACATCAGCTCACGTGCCGCGGGGAGTGGTGCTTTAAGTTGCGGAGCAAACTTTTTGGCAAAATCGGCGAACGGTTCACCGATACGCCAATCGCGGCCTTTGCCTTCGGGATTGACGTTGCAGAAAATTCGGATAATGCGTTTTCCGCCCACGGGCCGGGCCGGGAATTGATCCGGGTGCAGGCGCGTGTCATCCTTGGTGACTTTGCTGACGCGTCCTTTGATTTCAATAGGGCGGTAGCTGGTGCGCATACGCAGCAGCGCGGCTTTATACTGCGGAAAAAGGCCCTGCATAAGTGTCAGCGTGCATTCGGAATAACGCTTTAATAAAGCGGCCAATTCCTGCTGTGCCGCCTGATCTCCTTCCATTCCCTGAATGCGGCCATTGCGGTGGTCATAGCTGATATTTTTCGCGGCACCGTTGCTCCAGACCGGGGTAAGGAACTTCTGCTCTTCCGGGGTGAAGGCAAAATCGAGCTTGGGCAGATAAACCACATTGCCGGATTCCATGGCTGCGGTAGCCCCATCCTGCTGGGCTGCGGAAAATGGGCCGCTCCATTGGGTTAAATCTACGCTGAAAAGTCGATCCGTCATAAGGCACTCCGCATAACCGGCAAACCTGCCGCTGTTACCAAGCCCGTAGCATAACGCAGAAGTGGCGGAACATTCCACTCGAACAGGCTCCCAGTGCTCTGTGACACCAAGATTTTAGGACGGGAACCCCGTTAGACCAAACCGCCCCCTGCCACACGACCTCGCTGCATACCCCAATTTCTTGCTGTGACAGACGGGGTGATTATTTTCCATACGTACAAAGGGAGTGAACCGCGGATTGTGCGGATAACGCGGATACGGGGGCATCGGGCCGCGGCCCCATAGAGCAGGTGCATTTAGAGAGTTCAAAGCAGAGTAAATAAGGTTGGGGCATAAGATTCCAGGTCCCGTGTTGCCGCGGCATGGGGTGCCGGTAATTCGCGGCGCAAGGCTGCGGTGTGGAACCGTTTTGCGCTGATGGTAAAAATTTTTGCGCTGTACGTAGTGGCGGGGGAGAAAAGCGATCTCTTATAATTTCGGTTTGAATTCACGCGCCCGCGATTCCGTTATGTGGCTGTGGCGGCCGGAGGGATGTCGCGATCTTCAAGAGCGCAGATTGCGGCGGAAGCGGGATTGGTTCTCGCTCCCGCGGACCGCGTGAGTTTTTCAGATTTACCACCGTCCGCCTTCGTAAAAAGTGACATCAAGAAACGCAAATTAACCTGATGCGGCAGCATCATGGTTGGCTGCGGAATGCCCCTCACGGAAAGTGTTCGCATTTTACCCCGGAAGATTTGGCATACATTTGCCCCTCCGCCCGTCCGGACGCATCGGCCCGACGGATTGATGTGAAATGTAATGTGGAGTAAATGCGTCGTTCCCGTGAGCATGCAACGTGCCAATCGCGCCGATGAGAAATAACTCGCCAAATCAGGTCATTTCTCGATTCCAACTCAACGCTTCCGCATTGAGCTAACGGGTTTATCACGGTTGGAAGCGGCATGCCGAGTCGTTATGGCAAGCACGGCTTGCCCGTGGTATTACCCGGGCAGTTGATAGGTTTGGCAATTGCGCTTCCCGCCGCGCTCATAAGTGGGTACCAGTGCGAGCCTTTCGCGGGAAGGCGAACATACGTGCCGTCCAGAACGGCTGACTGGTAGCTGGCACGCGAGGAGAAGTAGGCCATGGATTGCTGGGGCGTCATGTTAGGGCTTTTCGGCTGGGCCAGGTATTGCTTAGCTTTTTTGGCTCGTGGTGTATATTCCATCAAATATCCAACTTTTTTGTCCCCGCAAGTGGTACACGTATACATATAAGCGCGTACCAGCGTATTTTTTCCGGTGGCTCCTTTCAAAGGCGGAAGAGCGCTGATAGGCTCTGTTGTAATACTGCCATTAGAGGTGTCATAAAAATAATGGCTTGACGGCGCAGGGGGTGCACTGACTGGTTTTATTTCCCACACAACCAGTCCAACCGCCAGGCAGACCAGCACAATGCCGCCGATGATAAATGGTTTCTGGTTCTGGTTCATCTTGTCCCGAATGCTCTGAATTGCCATTATGAAAATCCTTTCAAAAAAGATGTCTTGACCAACAGGGTATCAAAACGATATTGCCTGTCCGCTGTTATTGCGTCGATAGGCGGACGGAGTCATTCCCGCAATCCGCTTAAACATAACATTAAATACAGTTTCGCTGCGAAATCCAGACTCTTCAGCAATTTTCCACATCGGCTTATCGGTTTCTATAATCAACTGCCGGGCGCGATCGACATGGGCCCGCCATATCTCATCCTGCAGCGTGGAACGCGTGAGTGCCTTAAAGCGCATTTCCAGGCTGCGGCGTGATACCAGCACCTTGGCCAGCACATCGTCTATGTGAATCGGCTCGTGGGAATGTGTGCGGATGAATTTATACGCCTCGGCTACATCCGAGTCTTCATAGGCGGTAACATCAGTGGATTCCCGCTGCACCACCGGCAGGGGAGCCACAAAAATCGGCTTTTGCGGTGCGGCTTTACCGAGCATCATGTTATTTAATGTCTCTGCCGCCTGGCGGGCCACCAATCGGCCGTTCAACGGAATGCTCGTAAGCCGCGGCACGCTCATCATGCACACCCATAAGCTGTTGTCCACGCCACAGACGGCTATATCGTTCGGGACGCCGAAGCCATCCTCTTTCGCCATTCGGATGGCCTCATACGCAAAGCGATCCATACACGTAAACAGGGCGATTGGTTTTGGGAGATGTTTCAGCCAGCTTCGCAATTGAGCTTGCTGTTCATCATTCTGAAACCGCCACCAGTCCGGCACGGTGTTATCATATACATGTACTGGAAAACCAAGTTTTTTCAGTGTGTCCAAATAGCCAGCCCGGCGCAGGCGTTCCCACGGAAATGTTGTGGCTTCACACATGCCATAATAGGCAAACGTGCGGAATCCTTTGGACGCCAGATGTTCGGCCGCCAACACACCCACTGCGTAATCATCGGGAATCACCTGCGCAAAGAGGGTCTTTTCCTGATAATGTGGAGTGGCCACCACCGGAATGTTTGCCTGTTCCAGCGCGGCGATGGTTTCCGGGTCATCCCAATGGCCAATAATGGCACCATCAATGCGGCCAGCGGCAACATCCTGCGGGCCGACCTCGCCCAATGTTGCAATAAGCGTGCGCCAATTGCCGATTTCCGTTGCGAAACGGGCAATCTCCATCGCCGCCTGTTCACTGTATATGCCCACTTCAAGCGATAAATAGGCGACACGCAGTTTTTGTGTGCCGATGCGTGGCTTGCGGGCGCTAGCCGGCAATTTGCCGGGGCGTGATTTTTCTCGGCCTTTGGTCTTCATGCGGGGCATTGTAATGGCAGATTGCGAAAGCGGCGCGGATTTGCGCTAACGATAAATATTTTTGCGCTATCCATTCTTGTATCGGATTGTTAGATGGCTATAGTTAAAGCAATTGAAGAACGGCTGGGCTGGTGGCCCGAAAGCAAGTTTGCCGTTCTTATTGGAGTTATAGCTTTCAGGCTCAACAGGTATGCACCAGTAATGTGTCCACTGGCTTTTTTAGAAAGGGAAGACGTTATGCCGAATTCAGCACTTCATCATCGCAAGGGGAAGGGATTCACTCTTATAGAACTGTTGGTGGTAATATCCATTATCGCACTGCTGATCGCCCTGTTGTTGCCCGCCTTGGCCAGGGCCAAAGCGGCTGCGACGACGGTATCCTGCGGCTCAAACCTTCGGCAGCTTGGGTTGGTCGCCCAAATGTATGCCAACGAGAACGAAGGAATGTTGCCGTTTGGCGAGGGGCCGGATGGGGGCCAAGTGGGTTCCGCAAGCAACGGAAACATCACCGGCCCGAGTCAAAGCGCGCTGAGCGGAGACGACGGGACCTGGATGGAGCTATTTCAGGCTTACGTTCAGTCGCAACCGCTCTCCCCGCTGGCACAGTACAACATGTGGCAATGGCCGATTCCTTATACAAACTCGCCTGAGGGTTGGAACGGCTTTTCCAAGGTCTTTATGTGTCCTGCGGCGGCAACCATTACTGGTTCCAATGCTTGGCCGCTGCAAGGCCAATATTCTTATCAGGCCAACGAGGAACTTTTCCCATCGGATTCAAATGGCAGTGGACATAACGTGCTGCCCAATTGGCCGGGAGAGTCGGTCTACAAGCTCTCTAACCTTGGCGGCCGTGGCTCGCAGGTTGTAATGTTCACGGACGGACTAAGGTCTCATACGGGAGTAAGTTTCACCGCAGGTCTCTGCCAGCCGGTTGATTTCTGGGGAACTCTCCACGGAAATGGAATCGAGGGCTTTTGGAATGGCACGGAGAATGTAATTAACTATTTCGGCGATCCGATTACCGCCACGGCAGCCAACCCCAGCGCCAATCCGCAACAGGGCATTACACCCGGCCCCGATCAGTCCGGCCCTTCCGAAAATTGGCAGACCACATATTGGCTCCGCTGGCGGCATGGCTATGGTAACACGCACTCTGTAAATTGCGTATTCGGTGATGACCATGTAGAGACCTTCTCTTATACCGCATCAGTACCCGGCGGCAGCAACCCCTCAAAACCGCCGGTCAGCAATTTGCCGACCGAAGACTTCATGGCGACCGCGCCGGGTGGCCAGTAATAAAACCGCCTGAATTCCCCACGGGCCGCCTTGGCCCGTGGGGATCGAGCACGCGGCGGGTTATGAAAATGAGGAAATGTGCAAAGAATTTATTCCGCCAGATCCGAAATCGTCTCGTTGTCAGAATTCCAATCCTCCGTGTGAAATGGAAAGCAATGTTGTTTGCCAGCGCGTGAGGAGCAAGCGTATGGGTCGGCTTTAACAGGCCCAAATTTCTCTCAGAAGGAGAGTTCAAATGGAAACGCAACTGTTTAGTAATGGCCGGATTCTAGGACTTGGAATCGCAGTGGCTTCCGCTGCGATCATGGGCGGCGCCATGAGCCATGCCCAAGCCGCCCCGTACAGTGGTACCAACGCGATCAACTTCATGTTCGCATACAGCGGTGAGGGTGCCTACACCACCAATAAGGGTTCCGCCGCCGGCTACGCAGCCGTGGGGGTCGATCCAAGCAATACCGGTACGGTATGGAATCAAATGGTTCCGACCGTAAACCACCAGGGAACAGTGGCATCGCTCGCGGCAGGCAGCTATGGCTACGCCCCGGCGACCAGTACCCTTAGCAACCTGACCGATTCCCAGGGAAACGCCACCGATGTCACCGTGACGATCCCCACATCGCCAGCTTCGACGAGCTTTGAAAACGCCAGTTGGGCCGGGAATCCGCCGCTGACTGGAACTTGGGCGTACAGCTATTCTGGGGGGACCGGTAGTCCGGCAATCCCACTGTCGATTGATATCTCCGGGTTAACTCCGGGCGCACAGTACGACCTGTACCTGTACGGCTCGGACGCGAATAGCAACGACGTCGGCACCACCTTTTCACTAGCCGCCGCGAACGCCATTGCCGGTGACGCGTCGACGGCAACAACCACAGGCATTTCGTCCGTGAGCGATCCAGGTAGAAACCAGCCCTTTGTACTGCCATGGAATGTTCCGACTACCGCCTACGGTTATGCTTGGGCCAGCGCCACGGCGACTAACGGTCAAATCTGGACCATGCTGCAAACCCAGGCAGATGCGAACGGCAATATTACATTTTACCACGCTAATATTGCCGGAGCCACTACCGACGGCGTAAATGGCTTCCAATTGCAGCCGGTCTCGACCCCCGAGCCCACAACTTTGGCCCTCTTAGGCATTGCTGCGGGTGCGGGTCTGTTGCTGACATCGCGGCGTAAACGTTTTGCGAACCGATGACATAATCTTGATCCACCTTCCTGATGCCGGCCGCCTGTTCCGATAGAAAAGGCGGCCGGTTTTTATCAAAATGATTCTTCGCCTTTGGAGTATTTGCTTGCAGTTTCATGAACCGCTTCGCACGTTGCTTATGATACTCGGACCTCCTCTCAATCAGGCAAACGCGAGACGAGTGCCGCTGTACCGCAGGCATCTTGCCTGGAGCGTCAACACGATAAACGAGGGCGGGACGACTGGGGTACTTACACTTCTTTTGCCTGCGCAGCACACTGCGATCCATGCCCGAGCGGGGTATAATTCGCGAAACTTAGTCCGCGTTTCCTGCCTGATATTCTCGTATATGTTTCTGACTACGCTCATGGCAAGTGCCGCACAGGCGGCAAACCGCGTATCCGTCCGCACGTTACCCGCTTTTCCTTCCTCCAAGACTGCGGCCCTGCACACCCACGGCAATAAATTGCTTTACGCCAATGGTAAAATCGCCGTTCTTCACGGCGTTTTCATGGCCGCCAAACCGGGTACGCCGAATTGGACACATATCCGGCAATCTGTCGCCGAGGCGGTGAATACCTGGCACAGCCAACTCATCGGCTTGCCGCTTTCGCAGGATGCTTGGTTTGGAAAATGGCCGGATTCACACCATGCTGGCGCGGCTTATCGGCATACAGTTGATTTCGTCGTGCAATATTGTGCCGTTCATCATGCATATATCGACTTAACGCTGCAATGGACAGATATAGGCCGCTGGGGAAAATATCTCGGTCGGCATCGCATGCCCGATGGCAATTCGGTGCGCTTCTGGCGAGCGGTGGCCAGCCGGTACAAAAATTATCCCAATGTTCTTTTTGGCTTGTTTGCATCGCCCAATGGTGTGGATTGGCACACCTGGCTTTATGGCGGCGTATGCACACATGAATCCGCCACGCGCGTTGTGGCGTATCGGGCTGCGGGAATGCAGGAATTATACAACTCTGTGCGGGCTACCGGTGCGGAAAATATTGTCGTGGTACCCGGTTGCCGCGGTGGGGCGGATCTCTTCGGTGTTATTCACGGCTTCGCTGTGCGCGGCCGAAATATTATGTACAGCACGAATATTTACGCCTGGGTGTCCTCCCATGTGCCCATTGCCCAGTGGGCGCGGCAATGGCGACCGCATTTTGAATTACCCGCTAAACACGTGCCGGTGCTGGTGGCGCAATGGGGCGGCGGACGCAAAGGTGCGGCCTACAAACATCTGCTTCTGCAGGCGATGAAAACAAGGAACGTCAGTTGGACGGCCGTAAATTTTGGCGTTGGGCCGCCTTGGCCGGCGCTGATACACAATTGGCAATATCAGCCCACGAAACTGGGGGACTTGGTGAAGCACGAATTGGCAAAAAAAGTGTCCTCGGCGGAGGGAGGAAAATGAAATACGGCCACCGGATTAGCGATATGGCATCGATGACACCCAGCACCCGGTCGCAAATCAGAACGGCAACGCATTTTGTGCTGGCCATGCTGATAGGCGTGTTGTTTGTGCGGGTGAGGTGCGCAGTTGCGGCTTCCCCATCGATGACCCCACACATAGTTACGTTAGCTTGCCCCTATCACATCAGCAATATGGCGTTGCACACACAGGGCAATAAACTGTTAAATTCACAAAATAAATTAGTAGTGCTGCACGGCGTGGATTTGCCAAGCCTGGAATGGACCAACCGCGGCGATCATGTCCGGCGTTCTATGCGTGCGGCAATCACGCAGTGGCACTGCCAAATTATCCGCATTCCTACTTCTGTGAATCGCTGGTTCGGGCAAGCTCCGGGGCAGAGCCACGGCGGGCGAGTATATCGGCACATTCTGGACCAATTGATTCGATACGCTGCCCGGAATCATGTGTATGTGGTGCTGGATTTGCATTGGAATGACATGGATCGCGATTTTGCGGATCTAGGGCAGCACCGGATGCCTGATCATACCTGTGTGCGTTACTGGAGATTGGCCGCCCGGCGTTATATGGATTATCCCAATGTATTTTATGACCTGTACAACGAACCGCATGGTATCAACTGGATTACCTGGCGGGATGGCGGCATTTGCACGGGTGAAACAAAAACCACCGTGGTAACGTACCGCGCCGTGGGGATGCAGCGATTGTATGATGTGGTGCGGCACGCAGGTGCCAACAATATTGTTATCATCGGAGGAATCAGTTGGGCCTACGATGATTTTGGCATTACCCACGGCTACGCTATCGCGGGAAAAAATATTGTGTATGATTGTCACGTATATCCATGGAAGCCGCGATGGAAGCACAGCTTTGAACTCGCGGCGCAAAAGGTGCCGATGATTTTTGATGAATTCGGCGGAACCGGTTCGCAGTTGGCGTTTGGCAGAAAGGTTATTGCGTATGCGGCGGCACATCATATCAGTTGGTGCGCCTGGTCGTTTCACACGCAGGCCGGCCCGGTGCTGATAAAAAATTGGCACTATCAGCCAAGCGCGTTTGGTGTGCTGATTAAAAAGGCGTTAAAAATAACCAAAGATCAATGATCAAAATCTAAGGACGTTCCTCTCTATTGATCCTTGATCATTGTAGATTGTAGATTTTGAAACACAGGGGTATGCACATGGAAGAAAACATGATGGACGCGAAACAACTGACACGGCGTCAAATGCTGCAGGTTGCGGCGGGGGCCGGCGTAGTACTGGCACTAAGCGGATGCAGCACGCCGGGCGGGCAGGAAGCCACCACCGCCCCGGCTGAAGTTCCGGCACCATCCATGGCCGTGGATTTAACCGGTGATACATGGACCATGCACGAAGAGGGGCAATCGGAAAAAAATCCCGCCATTGTGCCCGGTGCCACGTACACTGATTTAATGCGCGCCAAGAAAATTCCCAACCCCTATTACCGTGAAGACAATGGTAAGGTGCAGTGGGTGGCGGAAAAGAATTGGATTTATGAACGCTCCTTTGATGTTCCCGCAGAACTGCTTGCCAAGCCGCACGTTGAACTGAAATGTTACGGACTTGATACGCTGGCAACCATCTGGATTAATGGCCAGGAAATCGGTAAGGCCGACAACATGTTCCGCACCTGGAGCTTTGATGTCAGGCCACATCTCAAGGCTGGTGGCAATACCATACGCATCAAATTTGATACGCTGACGCCCTATGTCGAAAAGAATCGGGTAGCCTACAAGAAAGAATATGGCATTGATTTAAGCGACGCCCGCTGCTGGGTGCGTAAAGCCCCCTATATGTGGGGCTGGGATTGGTGCCGGGCGGTGCTCACGCAGGGCATCTGGAAACCCATTGAAATTCTCGCCTATGATGCGCGCATCACGGATTTGGGAATTTTGCAGCATCATGATGCTTCGGGTTCGGTGCATCTGGATATTCAAACCAGTGTCTCCGGAGCCAACTCCGCCGCACAGGTGACCACACGGGTCCTGTTTGGTGATAAGGTCGTAGCCACCGCATCGGCTGCGGTGAATGATGGCATGGCGAAAGGGCATGTTGAAATTCCCAGTCCGCAGCTCTGGTGGCCCAATGGTATGGGGGATCATCCACTCTATGTGGTCGAATCGCAATTGCATGAATCCGCCGGCAGCGTGGTTGATGTGCTGGCTGCGGGGACACCCTCCGCCGCTAAAGTCATAGATACCGCACAACGCCGCATCGGTCTGCGAAAAATTGATGTGGTATCTCCCAAAGATGGCGTTGCCATGCACGTAAAAGTCAATGGGGTGCCGGTGTTTGTAAAAGGCGCGGACTGGATTCCCGCGGATAACATTCCCACGCGCGTAACTCCGGAAACCATTCGTTGGTATATGAAAAAGGCCATTGAATGCAATTTTAATTTTATCCGTCTATGGGGTGGTGGCTATTACGAACAGGATGAACTCTTTGATCTATGTGATGAAATGGGCATCATGCTGCAATTTGAGTTCAAATTCGCCAATGATACCTATCCGGTCAATGATAAAAAGTGGATGGCCAATCTGCAGACAGAACTGGATCAGCAGGTTCTGCGGTGCCGCAATCACCCATCCATTGTGATCTGGAGCGGCAATAATGAAATTCAGGATTTCAAAGGATATTACCACCTGTTTGGTGATGTCATCGGTGGAACCGTCCGTCGGCTTTTGCCGGGCGCATTTTATGAAGTTGGCAGCGGTGCATCCGGCAGCGGCGACATTCATACCTGGCAAGTGTGGCACGCCATGGCCCCATTTGAGCAATTCCGCACGGTGGAAGGTTTTGTGACGGAATTCGGCATGCAGTCTTTCCCTGATCCCATGACCGTGAAATCGTATACAGATGCCGCCGATCGTACGAGTATTCATTCTCCGGTGATGCGCTACCATGAGCTTGATGGCAGCGGTCATGGCATTGGCATTATCATGCACTATACCAACATGTATTTTGGCAAAGCGCCGGATAGCTTTGACGACACGCTCTGGCTGACGCAAATTAATCAGGCGTATGGAATCCGTTATGGCGTGGAGCACTGGCGGCGCGAAATGCCCCGATCCATGGCGGCAACCATCTGGCAATTTAATGACTGCTGGCCCGGGCCAACCTGGTCCATGACCGATTACTATCGCCGATTCAAGGCCATTCAATATCAAAGCAAGCATTTCTTCGCGCCGATTCTCGTCAGCGGCATACCTGATCCGAAAACCGGCAAGGCGGAACTGCATATTACCAGCGATCGGCAGAAGGATGTTTCCGGTGAATTGCGGTGGTTTGTAACGGATATGGCCGGTGCGGTGTTGAAGCATGGTGAAATGGCCGTGCACATTCCCGCCCGCACAAGCCGCTTGGCGCATACGCTGGATTTGGTGGATCTGATCAGCAGCCACGGGGCCGCAAAATTGCTGATTTGGCCGGAAGTGCGTGTGGGCAGCCGAACGGTGGCGGACAATGCCCTGTTCTTTGGGCGACCATTGGAACTGAAATTCAACAAGCCGCAATTGGCTGTGCATGTCAGTGGCAGCGGCCAACATTATGATCTGCGCATTGATGCCAATGCACCGGCGTTGTGGGCGTTTGCCAATGTGAAAGATATCTCGGCAACTTATTCGGATAATTTTATCGCCATTCGGCCAGGTCGGACCGCGGTGATTCACATTACGCTTGATGAGCCGATGTCCCCAACTGATTTTCATCGCAAGCTGGAAGTTCGCAGTATTTATGATCTGGCACCGGATATGCGGGCATAAGGGGCTTCGCGCCAACGCTTTCGTGATCTTTGGCGGGTCGGCAGCGCGCTGGCACCGGGGTGATGGTTAATTGTGGACGCACTGTTGCACAGCGCGTGGTGCGAATAGTATGTTTTATCTCCGTGCGCTGTGATCGAGCCATTCACCTGGCGGACTGGTTGCACCGCGCGGTAGAAAGTATAGAAGGTATTGCTTTTTCATGGATATATTCTGGCCAGAACGATTGCGGCAAGTGCGATCAGAGCTGCCAGTAGCCACAGCACCTCGGCCAAGGCGAAGGCGTTTGTGCTTATGGGGTTCCAACGCAGTGCAGCGGGGGAATTGGCAGGAATTGAAGTTGCTTCGGGCCAAGGGCATTGTTGAATGTGTCCGGTGGCCGGGAAATAACGGTTGGGCAGCAGGGGGGGGGTAATATGTCCAATGATGTCTTGGTGCTTTTGTGTTCCCTGCCCCGTGGCCTGCCAGACGGCGGCGGTAAAGACATGAATGTTTGCGGGCAACGTGGCACGATATTGGCCCGGTGCTATTTGTGGCAGCGGAATGGTTTGTACATTTCCGTGCTGCGGTGTCACCGTAATACGTAATTCCCGCTGATTTAGAAATTGGTCATTATGAATTGCCTGGACCGCAATGCGCCAATGACTGTTTCGGCGAATGGCGGAAATATAAAAATGGGGGTTGCCGGCGGGAGCTTTGACCATATTAAGCATGGTGCTGCGCAGTCTATTGGCTGCGGGCGAATGATCGGAAAAGCAGATTGCCGCGACCTGACCCAAGCCGCGCCGCCAAAGTGCCGCCAGCGGGTGTTGGCGGCTGTTTGCCAGTAAGGTGGTGCCGGGCTTGCGGTACACGTGATCCCACAGATCGGTTTGGCCGTGCAGATGCAACGTGCGGGAGGCCCATGGGATTGAGGTGGTTTCCGCTTTGCCATCAATTTGTCGTGCGACCGCAGCGCGCAAAAAGTGGCCCCATTGGCTGAAATGCTGCATTGGTAATCGCATGGCTCCGGTCTGGGCAAGAAGCTGCTTGGTCGCGCGGCTGCTATGGCCCGGCGCAATAACGGCCAGGTGGACGGCGTCGCGGAGTAATAGTTGTTTCCAGGCCAGTACGTTTAAGTGCGGAATTCTTCCATCGGTAACGAAAATCAGTAACGCTTTGTGTGTCAGCAGGCGTTGCAAATCGGGTAATGCGGAATTGGGACGCGTGGGGCCATTGGGAACTATTTTCGCCAGCAATTTTGGCAGTAATGGGCGGACGGTTTGTGCTTCGCCATCCACGAGCTTCCGGGTGGTGCCGGAGAATAATAAAATGGTGATACGGTCCTTGGGTTTCAGTAATTGCACTGCGGCGCAAACCGCATGTGCGGCCAGATCAAAGCGCGTTACCCCCGAAGCTGTCGGATTGCCGAGAGAACCGCTGACATCCATCAAAAATACGATGTGCTGTGGCTTGGGGTTTGGAGGCAGGCAGGAAAGGGGCGAGAGATTTTCAAGTAAAGATGGAGCGCCAGAGGCACCCTGCGGCTCGGCGTATCCACCCGGACCAAAGGCGTTTTGTGTCCCGGTAATCAGCAGGCCGCCGCCTATGTTTGTAACGTAGGCGGATAAGGCTTGTTCCGCGCCGTTCGGTAAATCCCGAATTGCAATATTATCCAATACCACAGCTTGAAACTTCGCAAGAGTATGCGGTGAATCTGGAAATTCGGCGGGCGAGACGCGTTGGGCGATCCACTGCGGAACCTTACTGGGTTGCATGGTCGGATGGTTTGTGACAATCAGTACACGCGGCAAGCCAAGGACAGGAATCCGAATTCTGGCGCTGTTATCCCCGGGCCAAAGATCGTGGCTTTGCAGCGTAACGGTAATTGTCGGATGGGCCGAGATAATGCGGCGGGGCAACGGTGGCAGCAGAACCATTTTCATGCCGGAATGCGAAAAATAAAGCGGCGTTTGGACCAGATTCTGCGTACCGCACCGTTCCACCAGCGTGGTTGTGACCGGGCCGGTTGAACGAACGGTTATCTGTAATTGTGGCACGGGGGCGACTGAAGTTCCCTGCAGATGCTTCGGAGTTATAAAATGGTCATACACCAATTGCAAATGCGTAATACCGACATCGGTGTTACGCGGGGCTATAACAGTGGCGGCGATCGGCGCAGCGGGCGAAGTAGCGAGGTCGGGCAATTGCCAATGCAACAGTCCGCTAGTGAATATCCAGCAGGGCGTTGATGCGGCGAATGTGAGAATCCGTTTAGTGGAAGCAGGCGCGCGCGACGCGGAAGTCAGCGGGATGCCTTGGGCGGGCAGTTGTGCTGGAAGCACCCCTGACGCGATGACGTGCGGACGCGAAGCAAATGTTACCAGTGTGATGTGAACGTCGTGTGGCATGTGTTTTTTTAGAAAACCCTGGAGCCAAAGCGGCTTATGCCAGGGCGCGGTAATCGCCGCCGGCGAATTATCCAATGCGACGATGACTCGTTTGGCTGAGTTTGAAATATGTATCACCGGCTGGGCTGCCGCCAAGAGCGCCAACGCCGCAGCAAACAATGGCAGAACGATGGCATAAATCCTCCAAGCCGTAGCGCGCGGTCTGGTTAAAAAGAGCGAAACTGCCGCCAGCGGCAAAATAATAAGCAGGCCCAGGAGCATGTCAGGATTTTGGAATTCCACCATGAATACATCTTACCATCATTAACTCTTACGGGCAGGGAGAGGAGCGGCACACCTGAGATAGTTGCAACCGCCTGACGTGTCCTGGTTACAGCACTTTCCATGGCGCACCGGAGGCAGGCGTGTTAGTGATGTTCAAAACCAGCGGTGCGCGATCTATTGCACCAACGAGTTGCTTGAGCTTTTGGTGTACGCTGGCGGAAAAATTAAGGGGGAATAATTTGGTATGTTGGCCCGTGTGAGGCTCAAGATGCAAGACGATGCGTTTGGTTGATGTTGTCCCCGCCGCGAGCGCATGTTGTTTCTCACGCGGAGCGGTGGCATTGGTGCTCGCATCGCTTAGTCCGGTAAGTGTATCGGCCACCTTGTCGGCGATGGTTTGCGCCAAGCCGCCGAGATTGCAGGGTTTTGGCGGGCGGGTGATAATGCGAAAGTCCTTTGCCTCGATCAACCACGTTGTACCGGTAGCCGTGGGATATTCCACTGCAACCACGTCCATGGCTTTTTTATTCCCGCGCGCGTTGTAGATAAGACGGTAGTGATTCCATTGGTCATATCGCTGCGCTTTGACATTTGGCGCGAATATAAACGTTAACGAATCTACCTGAAGTTGTGACATCGTTCCCTGTTACTCATCGGTTGTGGGTACTACGCCCATTTCAGTATCAATATAACGCTCCGACTGTTGCAGGTCTTCGTCAAGGGCGGTGATATCGCCAATTTCATCCATGGTTGTGCCTTGGCGAACTTCCACCGCACCACCCTGGCCGACATGCAATCCGAAGCAGCGGGAATTAAGGGACCTAAATTCCCGCTGCTGGAGAATATGTAACTCCCGCATAAGGAACAGGCTGTGCGTGGCAATGAATACCTGGATGCCGCTTTCCGCGAGTCGCAGAATGGTACGGGCGACGGTCCGGATTATTTTCGGATTGAGATTGGATTCAGGCTCGTCCCAAAATAGATAGCCTTTATCAAGCAATGAGCCGGTGGCTATGAGTCGTGCAATTGTCGCCAACTTGCGTAGGCCCTCCGCCACAAGGTGCATTTCCATCCGGCCGGATGCTTGTTTGAGATAAAACCTTCCAGCGTCGTCTAGTTCAACCGTTCCCCCCATCGCATCTTCGAGTGGAGCGAGTAACTCCTTAATTGGACCGGTGCGAGGGCCTTTTGCCAGCGGCGCTCCGAGAAGTATGCATGTGTCGCGCCACGTTTCCTCGAACGAAAGGTGCGTGGTTTCATAAAGCGACACAAAGCCCGGCGATATTGTTAACAGTTCCCGCGTGGGAATAAATACCGGCGTTTTTTTTTCATCCGGTCTGGCAGGGAAGCGTTCCAGAGTCACCTGCGTTTTTGCCGCGGTTGAGAACTTAAATCTTAGCAGTTGCGCCGGAGCACCAAGCGTGCACACAACTGAGCACTTATTTCGCCCACGTTGCCTGCGGACCAGTCTGCCCAGGCCGTCCGGCCGCAAGACCCCTTGCAATTTATTGGCAATCTCACGTTCAATCTGTGGCTCTCCCGCCGGCGGGCCGCCATTGCGCCTTACTTGGGCCGCAACCACTGCCAAAGCGGAGTAGGCGGCTTTGAGAAGGTGTGATTTTCCCGATCCATTTTCGCCAATGATGACATTGAGATTCGTGCCGAAAGTTAGCTTCGCATCGGGGAAGACCGTGAAATTCTTAAGATGTAAAGCCTTTAACATCGTTGAGGAGTCTAATCACCGTAATGGGGAAATGTCAAACATCCGTTAATCAGCTTCGATAGTTTAGCTCCGCGGGACTATTTGACATATCATGCTCAGAAAACCACTGTGCGGGGCATGAATTCCGGTTATGCCAGGGGTCGTGGAAAAGAGGCTGTCTGTTTTTGCGCCGCAACACGCCGTTTGAATCGGGCGACGCGGCGGCGTATTTCAGGTGCTGGCGGTGGCTGCGGGCATTGATCGCATATCGGTATCCAGTGCGTCTGCGGCGATCCAGCCGGACATCAGAGCCATGGGCATACCCGGACCCGGATGGGCCGAGCCACCGGCAAAATATAAGCCTTTTACATCGCGGCTGCGGTTGGCGGGTTTAAAGGCACCGTTGAAGCGGCCATGGCTGGCTAAGCCGTAAATAGCACCGTTCCAGACATGGTAACGATCGCGAATATCTTCCGGGGTTAAAGCGCGTTGCGAAATAATCCGAGATTCCAAATCCTTTAATCCGGCGGTGCGGGCGAGCTTTTCAAAAATGATACGGCGGTAATCCGGGAGCATCTTCTTCCAGTCCTGACCGGGCCGGAGATAAGGCGTATGCACCAGGATATAAAGCGCCTCGCCACCCGCGGGGGCTACAGACGGATCCGTTATGGCCGGGGCACAGAGATAACATGTCGGATCGGCGGCGGGAATCCCGCGTTGATAAATATCATGAAATTCCTGTTCCGGATCACGAGAAAATACAAAATCATGATGGGCTAAATGATCGTAACGCTTATTTAATCCCAGATACAAAACCACGCCCGAGCACGCCGGCACATAACTGCGGCGCTTTTGAAATTTTCGGGCCGGTGCCTCAGGCAGCAATTCCCTGTGGGTTAAAACGACATCCGAATTGCTGATAACGGAAGAAACGGGAAATTCCCGGCCATCCGCGGTGACAATTGCGGTGACTTTGCTCCCATCGGTGGCAATGCGCGCTACGGAACAGGCTGTATGAATTTCCACGCCCGATTTCCGGGCCAGGTTTTCCAAGGCTTCAGGAACAGCGTGCGTGCCGCCGCGCGGATACCAGATGCCTTCACTGATTTGCATATCCGCAATGCCCATGAGCACCGCCGGAGATAGCGCCGGAGCCGAACCGACATATTGCGTGAAGTGATCCACCATTTGCGCAATGCGCGGCTCATGAATAATGGAGCGCACCGTATCGCCCAACATGCGGCCAAGCTTCATGTTCATCAGATCATGTAACACGGACATCTGCAGGCTGCCCTTGAAGTCAAACGTATCGCGAATGGAGCCGATGGACTTCCAGAAAAAATATTTGTCCGAGGCGTTGCGCATGAGTTTGGATTGACGCAGCATTTCCACGTATTGCCTATCGGCAGATTTACCCGGAGCGAACGTGTTGATGTTAGTCGCCATGCGTTGCGGGTCTTCCACCAAATCCAGAACGCCGCCACCATCAAAAAAGCAGCGCCACTGCGGATCCAATCGCACGAGATCCAATGCGTCTTCAAGTTTCACTCCGGCTTCGGAAAAAATGCGGCGCAGAACAAAAGGCATCAGAAGAATCGTTGGCCCCATATCAAAGCGGAATCCCGCATCTTCATGTACCGCGGCTTTTCCACCGAGGTAGTCGTTTTTTTCAAACAGCGCTACACGGTGCCCGCGGCCCGCCAGTGTACATGCCGCTGCGAGGCCGCCTAAGCCGCCGCCGATAATTCCGATGGGGTGTTTACTTGAGTTTGCCATCAACATTGTGTGTATAAATACCTCTATAAATGAAACAATCAGGTGCCGCAATTCTACCATTATTCCGCAATGTGGGCCTTAAAGTGAGTCACGTTTTTTATCTCTCGCATTGATCGATCCGTCACCGTTCTCGTGCAGGGGGCCGCCAAAGCCCATGAATATGCGCATCAGGGCTGATAAAGCCCGCATTCGAACAGCCATATCCGCACCATGGAGAATCCGTAATATGAACAGGAGTATCTGCTGGTCGTGCCGTTCCGGCTTGCGCAGGTGGGGCAACGTTCGGCCCGTGCGTTCAACAACTACATTGGGCCAGGTCATGGCCAGCAATCCCTCTGCCCCGCGCGTGGTGCCGTAGCCGCTTTCTCCGCGGGCCGTGAATGGAACTTCCGGATGGGCCGTGGGGGCAATAAGATCATTGATGACAATACATCCCGCATCCAGTCGGCGGGCCAGTGTGCGAGCGGGCACAGGATCGCCAAAAATCGCGGCACTTAAGCGGTAGGGGCAGGCGTTGTAAGCGCCGAGAGCTTCAAGTGTGTCAGTGACCACATGCACAGAGAGAACCGGTGCCATTATGTCTGCGGACATAATGGGCATATCCGGCGTGGTATGCATGAGAATCAAGGGGCCAAGCAGTTTATCTGCTGATATTTTTCCCACCACCAGACGCGCACCGCGATTTAACGCATCGCGCACGAGCGGCAGCAATTGTGCCGTTGCGGATTCGGATGTTGCCGAGAGTTTGTAATCTTCAAATCGGCTCAGCAGCAGATGTTCAAATTTTTCCAGCATGCAGCGGACAATAATGACTCTGCGGGGAGCAATGCAGGTGGCACTGCCATTAAATTCCAGGCCAAATTGCAGCAGTGCCACAGCGCAGTACAAATCGGCGCTGGATAAAATAAATACCGCATCCGATCCGGAAAGCTCCATAATCGCCGGGCGCGGCGGCTTATCCGCCATTGATTTTGCAATCGCTTTTCCGGCATGAACCGAGCCGGTCAAAACGACCTGATCCACACCCAGTTCAATGGCATCATGAACCACCTCGGTATCTTCGGGAAGCAGATGAATCAGCGTTGGATCAATGCCGCTGGTGCGCAACAGACTGATGAGCGCCATTGCCGCCGGCGTACCATCCTTGCCGGGCTTCAGCAGTACCGCATTACCGGCGACCAGGGCCTGAAGCACCTGCACGCCGGGTAGAAACAATGGGTAGTTCGACGGCCCCACAATCAGCACCAGACCATGCGGACGGTGATCCACAGTGATCCGAAGGCCCGAAAGCAAAGGTGATCGGATGCGCGGTTGCAAAATTCGTTCGGCGCGGCGTAATAAAAATCGTGCCGCATTGGCCAGTGGAATAATTTCCGCCGCAATTGTCTGGATACTGGTACGCTCGGGCAGATGCGACAGGGCATTGATAAATCGGGACGGACTGGCCGCGAGGCTTTGCCGAAATTTGGCAATGGCATAAAGGCGATGCTCTATGGTTTGCCGGCTCCATTGAATTTGCGAAGCGCGAGCCTGCGCAATACTGAGTTCCAGAGGTTGCGTGGCGTTGCGGCGCGTGGACGATGGTTGTTCAACAGGTTCCATAAAATACCAATACCCTCACGCGGTTACCGAATCAGTATCCAACTCCGCGCGGTTTACCGAACCTATTTTACACTGTTTCATGGCCATTGCCGAAGCGAGCTGATCCCACTGCGACTTTAAGCCCAAATCTTCCAGCAGCAAGCGTGAGCTTATGCGGGACGATTCATAAATAACCGGCAGGCCGCTGCCGGGGTGCGTGCCGCCGCCAACCAGATATATTCCGCCGGTTTCTTCCAGGCGGTTATGCGGGCGGAAATGCAACATTTGCCGAAAGTCGTGGGCCAGATTAAACGTGGCTCCCCGGAATATGGCCATGCGATTCTGCCAATCTTCCGGGGTTACAACACGTTCAAAGCGAATGCGGGATTCAATATCCTTCAGGCCTAAGCGCTCAAGCTGTCGCAACATGCGCTGGCGAAATGGAGCCTTGGCTGATTTCCAATCTATTTTGGCATGTTGATGCGAAACCGGCGCCAAAACATACAAGGTGCTGCATCCCGCCGGTGCCAGAGCCGGATCGGTAACACACGCGTTCTGAACGTAGAAGGACGGATTATCCGAAAGCCGATGTTCCTGTTCAATATCCGACAAATTCTGCCGGTAATTCTCGGCGAGATAAATGTTATGGTGCAGCAGTGCGGGGTAATGCCCCTCAATGCCCAGGTACATCATAAATGTCGAGCAGGAATAACGCGCCTTTTCAATGCGATGGTTGGTCCAGCGGCGGCGCAGGCCATCCGGCACGAGCCGGGGAATGGAATGGGCGAAATCGGCATTAATGACCACCGCATCGGCGGGATAGGTGGCTTGATGGGTGCGAACGGCTTTCACCACCGACCCGTTGAAGATCAATTCTTCTACTGGTTCGCCCAGCTTTATCCGCACGCCCGCCGCTTCGAGCAACTCCCCCATGCGTTCGCTGACGCGGGCACAACCGCCCAGCGGATGAAATACGCCATGTTCGTATTCCAGAAACGATAAAATGGAAAATAAGCCCGGGCACCGGAAGGGTGACATGCCCAGATACTTGGCCTGAAAACTGAAGGCCAGACGAATCCGTGGATCAGCGAAATAGCGTTGGAGTTCCCGATCCAGCGAATTCCATGGCCGCAGCATAGGCAGTAATTTCAACATTCGCCTGTTAACGACGTCCCGCCATCCGGAAAAAGAGGACTGTAAACATGGGGCAAACGCCTCAAGTTTAGTGCGATTTTCACTTAAAAACCGGGGCAGATTTTCCGCATCTTTGGGAGCCAGTTTAGCCATCGCAGCCTGCATTTTGGCCACATCGCCGGTGGCTACAATTTCTCCGTGGCCTTCAAAGGTCAGACGATATTGCGGATCCAGCCGGCGCATGGGCACTTCATGAAACAGATCATGTCCGGCGGCGGCAAAAATAGCCTTGAGTATTTCAGGATATAGAAAGAATGTCGGCCCAACATCAAAGCGGAATCCGTCGCTTTCAATAGCGCTGGTTCGTCCACCGACGCGATCCAGGCGTTCCAAGATTGTCACATCCAGGCCGGCTTTGGCCAATAACATGGCTGTAGACAGCCCGCCTGGGCCAGCACCGACAATAACCACACGCTTTTGTTTGCTCATAGAGCGACAAAACCTCCACGAAGACGAGTTAGTATAGGCAGGCAATAACGCCGTGGCTAGAAGTGGCCATGTTGAAGGCATATTGGCAGGCATTTACAGGCGGGACGATTTTGTTATAATCCCTAGCTCGTTACGCGGGCGTAGCTCAGTGGTAGAGCGTCACGTTGCCAACGTGAATGTCGAGGGTTCAAATCCCTTCGCCCGCTTTCAGACTCCCAGTTGCCGTGCGGCAGCTAAAAATTGCTCATAATTGGTGTGCATTTCACGCATCGAGTCGCCGCCAAATTTTTCAACCATGGACCGGGCAATCTCAAAAGCGATAACATTTTCCACCACTACCGCCGCTGCGGGAACAGCGCAAACGTCACTCCGCTCATAATCCGCTTTACCGGCCTGTTTATTCGTTAGATCCACACTGGGCATGGCCTTCTTCAGCAGCGTACTGATCGGCTTCATTGCCGCCCGCACCACCACGGGTTGTCCATTGGTCATGCCGCCTTCCAGGCCGCCGGAGTTGTTGGTGGGGCGGTTGAACCCGAGTTTCGGCGTATCACGCAAGGTCGGGTCATATTCAATCGGATCGTGCACTTCAGAGCCTGGAAGTTCAGCCGTTCTAAATCCCATGCCGATCTCCACGCCTTTAATGGCTTGAATGCCCATGACTTCTGCGGCAATGCGGCTGTCGAGCTTCCAATCCCATTGGGCGCAACTGCCCAGACCTATGGGGCATCCGATAACGCGCGTTTCAACAATTCCGCCGAGGGTATCACCCTGAATTTTTGCCGCTTTGATTTGCTCAATCATGGCCTGCCCGGCAGTTAAATCCGGGCAATACACCTCGCTGGCGGCAATCTGTTGGCGCAGTTCACTGACAGGTGCATTCGCGGCCACGGTGGCTTTGGCCGAGCCAATCTGTACCACAAAGCCAATAACTTCAATGCCGAACTGCCGCAGAAGACAGCGCGCAATAGCACCCACAGCGACACGATTGGCGGTTTCCCGGGCACTGGCGCGTTCCAGGGTCTCACGGCAATCGGTGGTAAGCCACTTGGTGGCCCCGGCTAAATCCGCATGACCGGGCCTGGGCTTGATTAATGCCGGCGTATCATCCAATCGGCTGTCTTTGTTTGGTATTTCCACCACCAACGGAGAGCCGATGGTTTTTCCCCGCCTGAAACCGGTGCGGAAATTAACCGCATCGGTTTCAATGCGTTGCCGACCACCGCGGCCATAGCCACCCTGTCTTCGGCGTAATTCGCCATTGATAAATTCGATGTCCAAATCCAATCCGGCCGGCAGCCCCTCAATAATGCTCACCAGAGCCGGACCGTGTGATTCACCTGCAGTACGATAAGTCAATGTTGCCATAGGTGGGGAATTGTAACGTCTGTGTGCCCGGGCGGCTAATCAATTCCCCCCGTAATGACCCATTGATTGTGGCCATTGAGCATAAAGCCGTTAAGAATTGATGCTTCTCGCGGGGAACCTGTCCGCAAATTAGCAATTGCGACCATTGCAGGCTCCTAAAGGCCAAGTGGGGAAAAGTGGAGGAAAAAATACAAATAATATTTTTCTGCTTAAACTTCCCCGCAGTCTACTAATAGTGGTTTGCGAGGATTGTGGTCTATGGATTGATGTTGTTATAGGGTGCTAAATGCTAAATCCCAAGATTGACCATAATGTGGAGCAAAAAGTATTGACTTTCCCACAAGTTTTTGTATCCTCTAAGCCGATGAAGAGAGCAGCAGGTTTTCTGTGTGCTTGAAGGTTGGAAGCTTGGATGTATCTGGTTGGTTCATACGAGCACGTTATCGACGCCAAGAATCGCCTGGCGATTCCTTCGGCGCATCGACAGGAAGTGCCCGAATCACCGTCCGGAAAAAAGCGATTCTATGCCCGGCCAGTTGAAATGCGTGAGCCAAGCGGTGGAAACCGCCGCTTTGTTGAACTGATCCCGGAACCGGTTTTTTTATCCTTGGCGGCGAAGGAAAACAAAGAGGATAGCCTGGAAATGGCGGTTGAAGAACAGGATCGTCAGTTAGGCCTGTTCGCAGGCGTCAAAATTCTGGAAATTGACGAACAGGGACGGGTTGTGATGCCGGATGATTTTCTGGACCGTCCGGACAAGAAGCCCAGCCGCTTTGCGATTAATATTCTGCAGCGAGATGTGGTGCTTGCGGGCGTTGGTTCTCGCATACAGGTTTGGAACGCGGAAGAATATCATCGTCGTTTTGATGGAGCCGGAAGAGTCCGGGCGGCGTAAAGAATACTCTCTGGAGCGCTTCTCGCGGTCAAGGATGGCCGTTGAGACCAAGCTCCCCACGCAGGGATGCGTGTGTATCAAAGGCTTCTGCTGTCGCATGGATGCGACAAAAAGGGAAGCCGACACAGGGCGAATTGCGGAACCGGCACTTCATGGAAGAAGTGCCGGTTCCGCCGCCCCGAAACAATGGCCAGGTTGCTGAACAGGACGTTCAGTTCCCGCACGCCACCAACTCAAAGGACTGAGGCATTGGCGCCGCTGGTCTTCAAGGATGAACATGCTCGAGCCATGGAAGGCATGGCAGGGACACGTACCGGCCAGTCGTGTCCCTGTCTTTTTTTTGATTTTTCGGACGGGCCGTGGTCGTTCCACGCCCCGACTTATACGTTATCGGATTCAGGTCTTCGGCGCGAGCCGTTGCTGCAAATGGATACCGCACAACATGGTCACGAACCCGTCCTGCTTAATGAAGCACTCGAATTGCTGTCTGCTCAATTAGGTGATGTTGTGCTTGATTGTACGACTGGACGGGGCGGCCACGCATTGGCTTTGGCTGGAAAAATTGGGGCCAAAGGCACTCTGTTGTGCTTGGATGTTGATCCAGTTAATCTCGCATTCGCAAAACAGCGCCTCGATAACATCGGGCCAACGTGCCGCTTTTTTCAGGCCAATTTTGCGCAGTTGCCGGATGTGCTGGATGCCGCTGCAATTCCCGCCGTCGATGTGATACTCGCGGATTTGGGCGTTTCCACCAACCAGATGCTGTCAGATCAATATGGCTTGAGTTTCACCCATGACGGTCCGCTGGATATGCGGCTGGACCCGCAGTTGGATCGGACGGCGGCTGATGTTGTCAATAACCTGCCGGAAAAGCAACTCGCTGATCTGATATTTAATAACGCCGAAGAACGCCTTTCGCGGCGAATCGCCCGAAGCATTGTCCAGGCTCGGAAGCTTAAAAAGATCACCACAACCGTTGAATTGGCCGGTATTGTCCGCGCGTCGGTACCACCGGCGCGTTTTGGTCAGATTGATCCGGCCACCCGCACGTTTCAGGCTTTACGCATGGAAGTGAATCATGAGTTGGAAAATCTTGGGCAGTTATTAAAAGTGGCACCGGGGCGGCTCAAAGCTGGCGGACGAATAGGGATCATCAGTTTTCATTCAGGTGAGGACCGGTTGGTCAAGCAGGGATTCAGACAATGGGCCAGCGATGGGAAGTTTGACGTATTAACGTCCAAGCCCGTTGTGCCGACGGAATTTGAAATGGCGTCCAATCCGCGGAGCCGAAGCGCGAAATTGCGGGTCGCTCGTATGCGGATGGATTAAAAACAAAGTTGGTGACGCGGCAACGAGAAATCTTCCGCCGTTCACTGTATTATGGAGAGCTATGGCATTATGAACAGAGAAACGAAAATCGGGCTGATAACCGGCGTAACGCTGATTGTGCTTATTGGGGCGATGCTATCAAGCTACTTAAGTGCTCCGCACGACAAAATCGGAGATTTGTCGATCGCCGGACTCGGTAGCACCCTGCGCAGTCAAATCAGCAATCCGGTAGGCATTGCACAGGTACCGATTCCCCAAAATGCGCCTATTCGTCAGCCGCAGCCGGCGGTTGCTGCGCCGTTGCCACCAACTGCTGTGCCTTCTGCCGTGGCCGTTTCCACGCAATATAATCAGACCACGCAATTGCCTTACGGCTCAGCAAATACGTCCAATACACCCAGCACCGCCGTGGTACAAACCGCCGCAACGGTTACTCCCGAGGTTGTGCCGGTGGTTGTTGCCCGGCAGCCCGCCGCCGTCGTTACCGCCGATGCCGCAAACGCCGTCGTTTCATCGCAGGCCGCCACATATACGGTGCGACCGGGTGATACGCTGGGGAAAATTGCGTGGCATTTTTATCACGACGCGGGTCCGGTGGCGTTGCGACGAATTGTCGACGCAAATCGGGCCAAACTTGGCAGTGCCAAGGCCATGATCCGCGTGGGTGAAACACTTAATATTCCCGCCGCCAGTCAGGGAACTGGAAGTTCACACGTGCAACTCATGACCATGGCAGCGCAAAGCGCCGGGAATTCTTACAGTACCAATTCATCGCCACGTCATGCCGCGGCGGCAAACCATTCCTCTGTTCGTACATACCGTGTTAAAAGCGGCGATACGCTCTGGGGCATTGCCCAAAAGACCATGGGCGCCGGCACTGACGCCAATGTTCATCGCATTATGGTGCTGAATCATATTCGTAACGCACGCACCATAGCTGTGGGCCAAACGCTCAAAATCCCATCGTAAGAAAAATCCGAACGATATACTCCGCGGGCGTTTGAATGGGATAAGCAGGCACCGGCACAAGCGGACGCTGCATCAGTCGAAAGGAACTCGGCGCGCGGCTCTATCGGATACGGGGTGGTTGCATCAGGGTTTATCTCGGCACGTAACGGAGGCCAAAGTAGCTGTTTACCACCATTAACTTTCCCCGCGAGATGCATCCCCGTTTAACTTTCCTGACCGTTGCCATGCTTTGGAAACAATAATTCGATCATGAACCATCCGCCCGTCGAAGATTCAACAATAACCGTGCCGCCGATACGCCGCATTACATTTTTTACAATAGATAATCCTAGCCCGCTGTGTCGGCCCTGATCGGTGCGCGACGTATCACCGCGCCAGAATCTTTCAAATACATGCGGTACCAGCGGTGCCGGAATTGCACTGCCGGTATTGGCCAGTTTCAGTGTGACCACATCCGCGGAGTTCTCCAGCGACACCTCGATGGTACCGGATTCATTTACATAACTGACCGCATTGTCCAGAACATTGCGCAGCACCAGTAACAGTAAGTCCGGCGGAGTCTCAACCACTGCTGGTTTCAGGCCATTGCTGTTTAATGTGATTCGGCGCTGGATAATTCGATCAGAAAAACTATCCAATTGTCGGCTTACCATCTGATCCAAGGGACACGCTTCCGATGTACGTGCCGACGCTCCTGCCTCCAGGCGGGCGAGTGTCAGAAGATTCTCTACCAGGTCCTGCATCTGTATGCTGATATCCAGTGACTGCCGCAGCGTGCGCTGATACTCGTCTGCACTTCGGACCCGGGTTAAGGCCAGTTCCGTCGCCGTGCGCAGCCCCGCCAATGGCGTGCGCAGCTCGTGGGCCATATCCGCAGTGAGGGCTTTTTCCCGGATGACCGCGCCCTCCACGCGCTCCAGCAGCTTATTTAGGTGATCCACAATGGGAATCAGTTCGCGCGGAACATTGTGCGTGCTGATGCGATCTTTCAGGTGCGCGGCACCTAATTTCGCAATTTGCTCGGCGATGGTACTCACCGGGCGCAATCCACGGCTTAAAAGCCACGCGATCAGAGCCGCCGAACACAACGTCGCCAGAGAACAGTAAACCGCCAGCGACCATGCAATACTGGAAAGTGCAGTGTCCATATCATCCGTGGAGCGGGCCACCGCGAGAATATAATCTTGGCCAGCATGTTCGGCCCCGGTGGTGTTGGCAACTCCATTGTTGCGGTTATCGTCCACGTGGCCCGGGCCGACGCGATTCTGGTGTTCATCACTGTTTCCCTCGCGGAAGCGGATGACCAGTTCTCTTCCATCGTGATCGTCCGGCAAATCAACAGCCGCAAACCTGACAGCATTGCGCGCGGGCCTGAAAAATTTCAAATTACGTGTGCCCAGTGCGGGCGGATGAAGCACCGATTTTCCTTGCAGGCTCCATATCTGAAAATAGCGGGGCGTGCCCTGCGCAGGGCCGATGGTGACGGGCGTAAAGTCGGGACTGATATGGAAGCCGCGTCCCGGGTCCCAATCCAGTGTATCAACAAGCAGCGTGGCGCGGGCGGCAAGTGAGGCGTTGAATTGTGATTCCAATGAATGTTCCAGCGTCAGATATAAACTTACGCCCAGCACCGCCAGCATCAGTGCGATGGCGGTGCCGCACCAGAGCATCAACTGTCGTCGGATAGACCGCATCAATCACCCGCTCCAAGCATATAGCCTGGTCCGCGCCGCGTGTGAATCAGTCTTTCCGATGAATCTGCGTTGATTGTTTGGCGCAAAAAACTTACAAATACTTCCACAACACTGCTTTCCGGCGGCGCATCATCGCAATGCACATGCTCCCATATTTCACCGCGTAAGACAATTTCCCCCTGCCGCATGGCCGGATACTCCAGTATGGCATACTCACGGGCGCTTGATTCGATTTCCACGCCCGGCATCATCAGTTCCAGAATAACCACATCAATATGACCGCTCTGATGGTGCCATAATGCCAACCGCCCGTCACCGGCTTCATTGACCACGTAGGTATACTCGCGCAGAGCCTGCGCGATGGAATTCCGTAACGTCTTAACAGCTTCAACCACCAATACCCGCATGAACGCACCTGCCAACACTTATCTTTGGAAGCAGGCAAACGGCAACTGCGACCAAGCACACCAGTATAAAGAAGGTTTATGAAAAGAGAATGAAAGGGCCATGATCACGCACCCGGCGACGCGAAGAAAAAATAGTTTTAATCAACGCTTCACGTTCGGTTGCTAGGGTGCCTATTGGCCTGTGGCGAAAATCATCGGATGTTCCGGGGCGTCGCGGGGCGATTTATTTATAGGAGGCTATTATGCCAAAACATGCAAGCTCGGAAACTCGCGGTACGCAGTCTGGTACATTATCCCATTCCGATCGTGGCTCTGCGATGTTGAACAAAGTGCCCGAAATTACCCTTTATTTCTGGATTATTAAGATTATGGCCACCACGGTAGGTGAGACTGCGGCGGATCTTTTAAATCTGAAGCTTGGCTTCGGGCTGACCTATACCAGTCTTTTCATGAGTGGTTTGCTGGTGGTTGCACTCTATTTTCAGTTTCGCGCCAGAAGGTACGTGCCCAAACTGTATTGGTTTGCCGTGGTGCTCATCAGCGTGGTGGGAACTCTGATCAGCGATAATCTCGCCGATAACATGGGCGTCCCTTTAAGTGTCACTACAATCGGTTTTTCATTCCTGCTGCTTGTGGCGTTCGTTTCATGGTACGCCAGCGAGAAGACGCTTTCCATTCACACCATCTTCACCACCAGACGCGAAGCGTTCTACTGGCTTACGATTCTCTTTACATTTGCGCTGGGAACATCGGGTGGAGATCTGTTGGCTGAAGGTCTGAAATGGGGTTATCTCAACTCCGCGATTATTTTTGCAACTGGCATTGCGATAATCACCATTGGCTACTACCAGTTTAAACTCAATGCGGTTTTTGCGTTCTGGGCAGCCTATGTCTTGACGCGGCCGCTGGGAGCATCCATTGGAGACCTTATGTCGCAACCACATGATTTGGGCGGCCTGGGTCTTGGAACCATCGGTACGAGTGCCGTTTTTCTCGTGACCATTTTTGGGTTGGTTGTCTATCTTTCCAAAACGCGGATCGACGTTAGCCCGTTCCCGGAGTTTCAGCCGGTTTCCGTGGACAGCTCGGACGTACCAACTGGCGAAGTCGAAGGCTGATTACCAAATAGCGGCATCCAAGCCGCTATTTGCCTGTGCTTCTTCGCAGGCTCCTGGAGAAGAAGTTTGAAGTGTGGGCTTTCCATACTCAGTTTACACTGGGTGCAAATCTGAGCGCGGCCGGGGCCTGCATAATCATATCTTTCCGACTCGACAGTATGACAGGTGAAAAAAGGAAGGGCTGGCCCATAGCGCCACGGGCCAGCCCTGCTCAGGGAGGAGGATGCTTTTGTTTATGCCACAGGGTCAGTTGTTGTCGCCATGATCACCGTGGCCACCATCACCGGTGTTGCCTTGGCCATGATGTCCATGGTTATTATCCGCGTGGCCTTGGCCACCGTGATCGCTCTTATCGGCCTGATCGCTATGATCGCCATGGTTGTTATCCGCATGGCCCTGATCGCCATCTTCATGCTCGCCGTGTTCTTTTTCCTTGAGCTTCATTTTTAACAGCGTGCCGTCAGGCAGCACTTTAAGTTTGTAGGCGTGCTTTCCGACTGTGACAGTCGCTTTGTAATATGCACTTCCGGCCTCAGTATAATCTTCTTCGATGCCCGAAGCCTTGCCGCTGCCCATTTCCTGTTTGACGGTTGCCGCTACCGCTGCGGGGAGTTCAGCCATCGTGAGATCCATGTCGCTTAAGTGTTTCTTCAGCAGCGTTCCATCCATGGCGATTTTAATTTCGTAAGGCATTTTATTGATGACCACGTCGGCTTCATACGTGGCTTGATTATCGCCGATGGTCATATCAATTTCTCCAACCCGCCCGCCTGCCGCTTCCTGCGTCAGTGTCTTGGCGACGGCTGTCGGCAATTGTGCCATAGTAACTTTGGATTCCCCACGGTCCGGCGCATCGGCTTGCACCGGAGTAAACCCGTCCGCAAGCATGCCCAGGCCAACAACTCCGATGATCAGAAATATCTTGCGATTCATAATCGCACTCCTTAAAAAAAACTATTCTCACGGATTGAACAATTTAATCCGTACGGCCAAAGATTAACATCCCTGCATGAAGGGAACGTGAATCGCTGCGTAACCCGATAGTTTCTTCCAGCGGCCCCTTAGGAACGAAGTCGAAATAATTTCCCAAAACGCGATGTGCTTCCCTCACATAGCCGCCGACTATACCAATGATCCTGTTTGCGAGGGCATCGTGAATCGAGAAGCAATTTCGAGAATTCCCTTCAGCGTGTCCTCCGCAAAAACGCTCTGAGGCCGCGCACCAGGCCAGCCGCAAGCTTCTGGCGCCCTGAGTTTGACGTGAGATATCGCAAATCATGCGGATCAGACATAAAGCCCAGTTCTACCAGCACCGCCGGGCAATTGGTTTTATCCAAAACTTCCAGTCCGCGCGTGTCCATGCGGACATCATGACAGGTAAAACCTTCATGGATCAGCCCCGCCGCGATGAGGTGCGCGGCGACATGTGAATCATGCGAGGCCCCCTGCGCGTAGAGCACGGTAAAACCCTCCATGCCGCGCTGCTGGAAATAATCACAATGAATGCTCAACAGCAGGCGATCTCCGGTGCGATTCGCAATCTGTACGCGCTGGCGGAGGCTTACATATTTATCCCGGTCGCGTGTTAGGATAAATTTAATATGATCGCGATTCAGTAGCGGAATCATGTCTTTGGCGACTGCCAAAACGATGGTCTTTTCATCCATGCCGTTGCCGCTGCGTGTGCCCGGATCAATCCCGCCGTGGCCTGGATCAATGACCACAAAGCCGGACATTTGATTTTTACCCAGCGCCTGTTGCAACCACAGGGGAAAGGCCATCAGACATACCGCTGCGAGCACCAGGATGGCTTTCCACCGGCTGTCAAGGCGTATACAGCTTTGCTTGTGATGATTTGTCATGTTGTTCCTTTCATGCCATAAATGTCATCAGGCACCGCTTCGTGATAATGTTGCGGCCAGCAATCATGCAGCACCGGGTGCCAAAGCAAATAATCAAACCGAAGAGACTTTAGCAATGCTACATTAAAGGTACATGAAAAGGGGCGTGGCAATTTTTCCGGGCATCCCTGGGAGCGCGGGTGTCCTCACCCGCTTAGGCCCTTTGGGAAGGTCCCGGAACGCCCCCGCAAATGCTCTGTTTTGCGGCGATTTCACACCCCGCCCGGAAAAATTGTCACGCCCATTAAAAGTGCGCGGGAATGAATTTTGATATAATGGAATTTCTGCAACGACAGGAGTTGATCTGCGTTGTGCTTTTGGATTTTGCGCTATTGGAGTAGCTGATATTGCCTTCGAGATTCTATTTGCTGATTGTCGGTGGCGTGGTGCTGTTGGGCCTGATGGGGATTTCCGGCTGTTCGCGGCCTGCGTCGGGGCAATCCACCAAAGCAAAGCCGCTGATTTCACCGGTGCCGGTGCATATTGCTTCGGCGGCGGTGGCAGCCGTGCCGGTGGAAATTTCCAATATTGCCACAGTTCAGGCGTACCGCACGGTGACGGTGCAAGCGCAAGTTAATGGCCAGATTACAGCGGTGGATGTCAAGCCGGGAGAGGAAGTAAAAAAGGGGCAGATGCTTTTTCGCATTGATCCGCGACTGTATCAGGCGGCTCTGCTGCAGGCGCGGGCGACTTTGGCCAAGGATCAGGCGACAGCGGAAAATGATCTCGTATCAGAGCAGCAGGAAGCAAGCCTGGTTAAAATGAAAGCAGCCTCGCCCACCGAATATTTGCTGGCCAAATACACTTATCAAGCCGCGACAGCGCAGGTGGATGCGGACAAGGCCGCCGTTCAAACCGCAGAAGTGAATTTAAACTATTGCACAATTTCCGCCCCAATGGATGGGCGTGCGGGCAATCTGCTGGCTTTCCCGGGAACCAATGTTAGTGCTACGAGTACCAATTTATTGGTAATCAATGAATTACGGCCGATTTACGTTGCCATCGCATTGCCGCAACGGTATCTGGTGGAAGTAAAATCAGCGTGGAAAGATGATCCAAAACTGCCGATGGTGGCCACAATATCCGGCCACAGTGGTGTCACAGTCACCGGGCATTTGAGCTTTATTGATAATCAGGTCAATGCGACCACGGGCACGGTGATGCTCATGGGCGTTTTTCACAATGCCAATGAAGCACTTTGGCCTGGCGAACTGGTTAATGCCACGTTGAAGGTCGGAGAATTAAAAAATGCGGTGATCGTACCGGCCAATGCGGTTCAAGTGGGGCAAGATGGCCACTATGTTTATGAAGTGATTGCCGGAAGCGCCGTCAAGATGGTGCCGGTAACGGCAGGAATTTCCTGGCAGGGCAATACGGTAATTTCCAAGGGGCTAAAAAAAGGTGATGTCGTCGTGACGGATGGGCAGGTGCGGCTGGAGCCGGGGAGCCATATCGAAGTGGTGCGACACGGATTGGTTGCACCGTTGGCAAAATCGGTGGCGGCGAAGAACTGAGAATGGCGCAGCTTGCGGGCGCGGCGAATGATGCTGACCGCCAATTAAAATATGGAATAACGGGTCATGAATATTTCGGAGCTTTTCATTCGCCGCCCTATTGCGACCGTTTTGCTGACTGTGGCCGTGGTGATTTTTGGCATTATGGCTTATTTCCAACTTCCGGTAAGCGACTTGCCGGAGGTGGATTACCCGACCATTTCCGTTGGGGCATCATTGCCGGGAGCGAATCCTTATACGATGGCGTCCGCTGTGGCCACGCCGTTGGAGGATCAGTTCACAGCCATTGAAGGCTTGAAGTCCATGACTTCGACCAGTTCGCAGGGGTCCACGAGTATCACATTGCAGTTTGATTTGAGCCGCAATATTAATTCCGCCGCGCAGGACGTTCAGGCCGCCATTACCGCCGCGCAAGGCGCATTGCCGCACAATATGCCCAGTCCACCGACGTACCGTAAGGTGAATCCGGCGGCGCAGCCGGTGTTGTATATCGGGTTAAGTTCCAGCACATTGCCGTTGTATCAGGTGGATAATTATGCTGAGAATCTGCTGGGGAATTCTATTTCCGAATTAAGTGGTGTGGCGCAGGTCAATATTTTCGGTGCCCAGACGTATGCCGTGCGCATTCAGGTGAATCCAAAAAAACTTGCCGCGCGAAACATCGGCATTGATACTCTGGCGCAAAGCATTGCCCAGGCCAACGTGAATATGCCTACAGGATCTCTGTGGGGGAATCATGCGTCCTATCAGATTTATTCCAATGGCCAGCTTACCGATGCGGCCCAATACCGCCATTTAATTATCGCGTACCGCAATGGCGCGCCGATACGTCTGGATGAAGTCGGCAACGCCATTAACAGTGTGGTTAATGACCGTGTGGCGGCATGGGAAATCATGGATGGCGTATCAAGCCGGGCCATTGTGCTGGCCATTCAGAAGCAGCCGGGGGCCAATACCATAAAAGTGGTCGATGAAATTCGGGCATTGTTGCCCAAGTTACAGGCCAGCATTCCGCCTGCGGTCCATGCGCGGATACTTTTTGATGCTTCGCAGCAGATACGTTCTGGCGTTAATGATGTTAAGCTGACGCTGCTGGCGGCCATGGTATTGGTTGTGCTGGTGATCTTCGCGTTTCTCCGCACATTACGCGCCACGCTGATTCCCAGCATCGCCATGCCGCTGGCCATCATCGGTACCTTTGCGGTGATGTATGAGTTGCACTTTACAATTGATTATTTTTCGCTTCTTGCCCTGACATTGGCCGTGGGCTTTATTGTGGATGATGCGGTGGTGATGCTGGAAAATTCATACCGGCATATTGAGTTGGGCGAAGCCCCGATGCAGGCTACGCTGAACGCTTCGAGGGAAATCGGCTTTACGATTATTTCCATGACTATTTCACTCGTTGCGGTATTTATACCGATTTTGTTTCTTTCGGGCATTATTGGTCGGCTGCTCAATGAATTTGCCTTGACCATTGCGGCCGCAATTTTAATATCCGGCTTTATTTCCCTCACGCTTACGCCCGTTTTATGCAGTCGCTTTTTGAAACCGCCCCGGGAAAAGCATAATTTTCTCTATCGATTTATGGAGCGGATCTTTTCCGGGTCGCTGTGGTTTTATCAAAAAACGCTCCGGCTGGTTCTCAAAGCGCGCCTGGTTGTACTGCTGTTGTCGCTTGCCACGCTCATTCTGACTATTTATCTGCTGATTCACATTCCGGAAGGCTTTATACCGGCGGGTAATACCGGGCGCGTGCTGGTGAGCACCCAAGGGGCACAAAGCATTTCATTCAAGTCCATGGAACAGCATCAATTGGCGGCGGCAAAAATAGTGGCGGCTGATCCCAACGTGCGTCTGGTGATGAATGTTGTCGGGGCTGGACCGATTGCCGGGATAAACAATGGTCACATGTTTTTGCACCTCAAGCCGCGCAATGAGCGCAAACTGACAACGGATCAGGTGATTGCGGAAATCGGTCCGAAGCTGGCCCGGATTGTGGGCCTGCGCGTGTTTTTCTTTAATCCGCCCCCGATTAATGTCAGTGGCAATTTTACCAAGTCGGAATATCAATTTTCACTGCAAAGTCCCAGTATCGTGGACTTGTTTAAGTATGCGCCGCTGCTGGAGAAAAAATTACGCACACTGCCGGGGCTGCTGGGGGTCAACAGCGATTTACAGATTGCCAGTAATCAACTCAACGTGGTTGTGGATCGCAGCAAGGCCCAAGCATTGGGCGTCAGTTCCGCTGCGGTTGAACAGGCGCTAGGCTATGCGTATGGGTCAGAGCAGATTTCCACAATTTATGATACGCAGGCGCAATATGAAGTGATTCTGGAACTTCAGCCCAAATATCAGAATTCACCGCGGGATTTACATTTGCTCTACGTTACCTCCAGCAACGGCGGGCTGGTTCCATTAAGTGCGGTGGCCCATCTCACCCAAAGCCTCGGGCCGCTGTCCATTAATCAGACCGGGCAGCTTCCGTCGGTGACCATATCGTTTAACGTGGCTCCGGGATTTTCGCTAAGCAAAGCGGTGGCGGAAATTCAGGCGGCGGCCAAGCAGGTGCTGCCCGCCGACATCATCACCAATTTTCAAGGCGCTGCCCAGATATTTCAGGCGGCGGTTATCAATATGGGCGTGCTGTTGCTGGTGGCGGTGGTGGTGATATATATTGTTCTAGGCGTGCTTTATGAAAGTTTTATTCATCCGATTACCATCCTCACGGCGTTGCCGTTTGCGGGTTTGGGTGCGTTGCTCACGCTGATGCTTTTTGGTGACATCCTGGACCTGTATGCCTTTGTTGGCGTAATAATGCTTATTGGATTGGTTAAAAAGAATGGCATTATGATGGTGGATTTTGCCATTGATGCCCGCCGCACCAAGGGGCTAGATGCCATGGAATCCATTTATCAGGCATGCAGTATCCGTTTTCGTCCGATCATGATGACCACAATGGCCGCACTGCTCGGTACAATGCCCATCGTGCTGGGGTCCGGAGCGGGTTCTGGAACACGTCGCCCATTAGGCTTGGCCGTGGTGGGGGGGCTATTGTTTTCGCAGCTCCTGACTTTGTATGTCACACCGGTGTTCTATGTTTATCTCGATAAAATCGAGCAGATATTCAGCGGCAAAAAGGAGGGCGGCCAGAGCCCAAATTCTAATGGCCAAGCCGATCCGACAACTGCGACGGTACCGGTTTTTCAAACCGCTCCGATGGAGGCATAAGTGGTGTAACGAAACGTGCTGACATGCGATTATTTGCTTTTTTTCGGCACTTTTCCTCAAGCCCTATAATCGGTTTGCCGATAACCAAAGAGTTGCGGCGTTATTGTTGTTTTAGCGTCACCGATTGTGGTGGATGCGCGCTGTAGTTGAAAAATTTTTATATTTTGGGTTTTTTCTGTAGAATCTGTAGAACCGGCCCGGTGATGCTGGCGTATAAAAGCTGCTCGGCTTGGTAGAGTGAAGTAAAAAGTCGCAAAAGCGCATAAGTAATTTGGCCGGAAGTGGAACTTCCGGCAGTTAAACGGAGCACTGCCCATGGAACGGAATGAGATGCCAGAAGTTTTATTTCCCGAATTTTCCCCGCAAAACTTATCGCGGCGCCGATTGCTTGCCGGACTGTTCGGCACTGCGGCCGCCGCCACTTTGGCCGGTTGCGCTGCGACGCCACCAGCATCCACCAGCAGCATCAGTTATCTGCCCAATGGTGTATTACCGCCGGATGCTGGCGTTAATCTCGGCCAGATGGATACCGGCTATGCTCCACCAGCCAATTTTAAACCGCGGGTGGTTTATCATCCGCCCGTGCCCGCCCAAAAAATTGTTCCGGTGGGGGCCTTCGGCATTATTCCCCGCAGTGCGTGGACTACCGCCGGCCCCAATATGCGAACCATTCAGCCGATGGCGGGCGTGCATCTGATTACTTTTCATCACACGGGTGATCCGCACCCGATTTATTTTGATTCATTGGAGCAGACCGCGCGATATTGGGAACTCATACGCGAATATGAACGTCGTGTTGGATTTGAAGACATCGCTTACCATTTTGGCATTGACCGTATGGGCCGCGTTTGGCAGTTGCGTGATTTGAAATACCGCGGAGAACATGTACGGGATGGCTTTGCGCCGCCGCACTGGCTGATGGAATATGTCCAATATCGCAATTCCCCCACGCAGCCGGTGCATGGACGGTATATCTGGAATGCCCATAATATCGGTGTGGCTTCGATTGGTAATTTTATGATTCAGGCGCCAACCGTTCAGCAGCGCCAGACGATTCTGCGTTTTGGTTCTCTGCTGCGGCGACTTTATAATATTCCGATTTATCATTGCTACACACACCGCGAATTGGTCGCTACCGAGTGTCCGGGGCACAATTTGCAGCCCTATATGGTTTACATCCGGAAAAATAATATTCTCTAATCGTTGTGGTGCGAACCTTGAAGCGATCTGCGTGGTGATCATTGCGTTATTCAGACTTGAATGGGGTAACTTTATGGTGTAAAGTAATTAGCAGGTCATGCCGATAAGCTACATGCACATGTAACGTGTTGCTGCACTGATTTCGGATGGCCGTTTAGTTTTCGGAAAAAGAGTTGTACATGGAACTGCGTGACGCGTTAACGCAAATTTCTGAAATCCGTTCGCAGATGGCGTTAAGCCAGGTGTTTAGGGGATATCGCAGTTTCAGTGCGGTTGTTACCGGAATTATCGCGGTGGTGGCGGCGGCCGTGCAGCAGCGGTGGGTCGTGCATCCGGAGGCACAGCCCGGTGCGTATTTGCTGATTTGGGTGGGGGCGGCGGCGGTGAGTTTATCGCTCATTGGCGTGGAAATGCTCTGGCGGTGCCGGCGGATGAATTCGGAAATGCAGACGCGATTGACACTTCTGGCCGTGGAAAGTTTCATGCCCAGCCTGATTGCCGGCGGATTGTTCACCGGTGTTGTCTACACCATGGTCCCGGGAATATTTCATTTACTTCCGGCATTGTGGATGCTCTTTTTTTCGATGGGGGTGTTTGCGACCAGCCGCATTCTGCCGCGCCCGACATTCTGGTGTGGCGCGTATTATCTTGCGGCGGGGATTCTTTCGCTGGCGTTATCCAATAGTCATCACATTCTGAATCCATGGATCATGGGGGCAGTATTTGCGGCAGGACAGTTTATTACGGCGGCTATTTTATATTGGACTCTGGAGCGAGGACATGGCGGATCAAACAGTGACAACGCTTAAACAACCTGGACGCTATGCGTACGACGGCCTGGATCGCGTGATACATGAAAAAGCTCGCTTAAGCATTGTATCGTCTCTGGCGGGTCATGCGGATGGGCTGCTATTTAATGAACTAAAGGAAGTGTGCGCATTAACGGACGGTAATTTGAGTCGCCATATTTCAATGTTGCAGGATGCGGCCGTCGTTGAAGTATGGAAGCGCCAGCGCGACAATAGATCGCAGACACTGGTGCGACTGACGGCCGATGGCCAGAAGCGCTTTCTGGAATATCTTGAACAATTGGAACAGGTTATTGCCGACGCCAATAAGGCCGGGGCGGCGGGTTTTCAGTCAGGCAGACTGAAGGCTCATCCGACGGCATAAAATTTTTTTCACTCTATGCTTTGCAATGCAAAGTGAAAGCGAGGTTATAATGCGGGTAATTCGAGCTTCAGCCATGGGCGTATGTTTTGGCGTACGCGACGCATTAAAAATCACCGAGTTCATTGAGCAACCGGTGCAGGTAACGGTTTATGGCGAATTGGTACATAATCCGCTGGTACAGCAGCGGATGAGGCGGCGTGGATTTCAGCAATTCGGCGAAGGGGAGCACCGGGAGGCCATTCCCGGTACACCGCACGTCCTGATTACCGCGCATGGAATAAGTCAGCGCCGCACAGCGGTCCTGCGGGACGCTGGTAAAACCCTTCTGGATACCACATGCCCGTTGGTGAAAAAAGCCCATGCCGCCGCCATTGGGCTGCGGGATCAGGGATATCATGTGCTGCTGATCGGGCGCCCCGGCCATGTGGAAGTTCAGGGAATTACCGAAGATTTATACAGTTATGATGTATTGCCCGATAGCACGGCAGTCAAAAAATATCCTCATGATAAACTCGGCATCATCTGCCAGACCACGACGCCCAGCGCACGGGCGCTGGAAATTCGTGCGGCGGTAACGCGCATGAATCCACATGCCGAAATAAAGTATATAGATACGATATGCCAACCCACCAAAGATCGCCAGGCGGCAGTGGAAGAGTTATTAAATCAGGTCAATACGGTAGTGGTGGTGGGAGGGAAAAACTCCAACAATACCCGGCAGTTGGTTCATAGGTGCCAGGAGCGCGGGGCTGTGGTGTATCATGTGCAAAGCGCGGAGGAGTTGGACCCGCAATGGTTCGACGGCGTAGAAGCCGCCGGCCTGACCGCCGGCACCAGCACACTGCCGGAAACAATTGAAGCTGTTTATAAAACGCTCAGAGAAATGAGATCTACAGCAGGCGTTGCGGAGCCTGAAAAGTCATGGCATTGTCCTCCGCACAAGGTCAAACTGCATGGACGCATTGATGCTGCTTGAACGCGGCAGTTAATTGATTGCGCAGTGTTTTAGTTGCTGATCAAGTTATCTTTTGTTTTCAGCGGGCCGAATCCGTTTATGACGCCTACCGGCGACCCCAAAACACAAACAATGCAAGAACCACGAGTTCCGGTATAGGGCTAACCTGGGCAATAAACGCGCAACCGTTGATTCTGTTGAACGTGTCTCTCAACGGGCCGACGTGATAGCCCTCAGCTGTCAAAACCGGCGTTCCGGAAAAATAAATGAAAATCCCTCTTTCTCACGAGCCTAAATGCCAAGCGATTTGCTTATTGATGATTCAATTGCTTCGCGATTCCACGTGTCGCCAATCACCGCAACCCGAACGCCAGATAAACGCCCGCCACGGTGCTGTCACTGTGTACCGTGCTGCCATACAGGGTGTCAACAAAGCGATTGCTGGCCATGACCTCTTCACCATATACACCCAGGCTGAAATCTCCGTGCCGGTGCGGAATATGAAACGCCCGGGTCAGCGAGAAATTCAGGCTAAGTCCCGCCGTGGAGCCAAGATATCCGCTGGACGTCGTGCCGTTGGTTTCCTGCCGCTGCTGGCCGAAAATGAACGCAGAGCTGGCGTAGGGATTAATTTTTAGAAATGGTATTCCCGGCAATCTGTAGCTGGGGCGCAGGCCGACTTCCAGATATTCGCCCGTGTTGCTGGTCGATGGCGTGGTATTACCAAGATATTTGAAATTGTAATCAAACCCGGCATAGAGATAGGGGTGCATCGCCAGACATTTCATCCATGTATCGTTCACGCTGATCTGACCATATCCTTCCACGGTGTTGTAAAGGCCAATGCCATTTACGGTTGCCTGCGCGGTCGATCCACCTGGCGCGCCTGACGGCGGCGAAGCGGAAAACGTGTATTCAGCGCCTGCCAGGGGCGAAACATAATCGGCCACGCCCACCTCGGCCACCGCGACATTGCAGATGTTCACGCGCAGGCCCAGGGCCATGGCAGTAAGCGGAAAATCTCCCAGGACTTTCGCGTCGCTGGCCAGCGTGCCCCAGCCGTAGCTGGAACTGGAGAATGGCGTGGTGTACGAACCACCGGAAGTAGTAACCGTTTTAGTCCCTGATCCCACGCCGGAGTATGCGGGCGAGTTGCCCAATGAGTTGGCGTAATCGGTTGAAAACCGGCTGTACAATGCGACCGATTGGCCAAGGTGCTGCGTGGAGCCAAGGGTCAATTGCAGGTTCAGGCGATTGTGGCCAAGATCAGAATACCGAAACCAATAGTCATCCGCCGCCGAAAGGTACCCACTGAAGCCAAGAGACGAGTCGCCGGATGAATCGGTGGGAGAAAGTTCGTTGGTCATGGCATCGGACAGAGCCGCCAGCGCGGCGGAGCCATCGGTGGCCGGCAATGGCGGGGAAGTCGCGGCGGCTTGCGTGGCCGCTGCAGCACCGGCCAATGTTGCAAAAGCAGTTGGAACCGTCAGAAAGAATACCGCAGCGGTGAAGAGTTTGTGCATTCTACCCATTGTTGATCTCCGTGGGTAGACATGTACACATCAGAATATATTATAAGAATGAATATCATCGCGTCTCGCCCGAGCCAAAACGGCGGCAGGCGTTCCGGCCTGCCGCCGCGTTGCCCCGTCTCTATTGCTCCTCTTGCTGCAATCTCATCCGCTCCGAATTATTCCGTCGGACTACTGGCTCGCCTTTCATTGAGGCCTCTACATGCCCGGCTCGGATGCGCTTTCCGATGCGTTACCACCGGCCAAGCCGATCGCTATGTAGTCCAATGATCGTGTCAGATGTTTCTCCTGCTCAACTGGCCGCGTTTCCGCCGAATCAGCAATAGCGTTGCAGCGGCCACGCCCGTGAGAACCACCGTTGCGGGTTCAGGCACTACCTGCACCAGAAATTGGTAGCCGTTGACCCCGTTGAACGTATCGCTGAACGGTCCGGCGTGATAAACCTGCGATGTCAACACCGGTGTGCCAGGGAAATAAACAGAATCGCCGAATACGGAACTTGGCGAATCAACCGTGGTGAAAGAAAATCCGTTAAGTGTTTTGTTCATTGACAGATAACTTCCGGAGCCGGTCGCCTGCCATTCGATCGAGGCACCTTTTTCCCCAAGGGCACCGCCGACGCTTTGCGAATCCGGTCCGTCTTCCCAGCCGGTGGGGGAGGAAACGGTAATGGGATTGCTGGCGAGGTAACTCTGGCCCGGAATCCAGGCAAACCAGAATGTACCGACGGCGCTGCCGTCGGTGCTGGTATTGGTCAGGGAAAGATCATACGTGTATTGCGTCTGGCCGCCGACAACCGAGTTAGATGCCAGAGCAATCGTGGCGCTGGCGGTTTCGGAACCGTAAGCCGGAGCCGCTACCACCGCTGAAAGTGCCAGTGCCATTGCGGCCGCAGCCGCAGCGGTTGCGTAATGATGAAAAGGTTCAATCGTAAACATAAATAGCACTCCTATGAAAGAATTGGCCAAATTTCTCGTGCGGGGTGATCACACCGTTGGATCATCAAAAGCCCGCACCATGAAGCGCCGGCGAATGGCTTATGTACCATCCTGCATTCATGCAAAATGGGCCAGTCCGATGATGGCGGCGGCGGGCGTGTCCGTCCGCCGCCGCTGTGCTCGTCACTCCCACAAGCTCCGCTTGCTCCAATCTCCCTGCCGCAGTGTTTGTTCCACCTCGCCTCTCGCGGTTTGACGACGACGCGCAGCGCAGACACCTGCGGCTAACCATTGGTAGCGCCACGCTTCCGGCGAATCAGCAGTAACGCTCCGGCGGCGAGGGCCATCAATGCCAGCGACGCAGGTTCCGGCACGATGACGTTATCCTGCGGGACATTACCTGTCAGCAGGTCGGATCCGAGCGCCTGGATTTGTGACAATGTCAATTCCTGTCCAGACGATGTAATGGACTGGGCTGTATCAATCTGCCCGGTATAAGGATTGATGGCGGCAATTCCCGTGAAGTTCTGCCCGGCGGTGCCGTTGGGGTCTTCAAACGGCACGAGGAAATCTTTAACCGTGGCACCACTGATGCCGGGTTCGGCAACCTGCAAGATATCTGCTGTGTTGGTGTCGGCTTTATCCGTTCCGACAAAACCCGGTTCGGTGCTTAGATTGACCGATCCGTTGCTGACGTCCGTGGTCGCATCGGTAATGGCCGTTGCGGCTGTGATGGCGGAAGCGCTGGAGAGGTTCACCTGTGCTGCGTCCGGGATGCTGTTGTAATTGCCGGCATCAGGTGGCGGGGGAGCAATTACAAGGGGATCAGCTACGCTCACATATCTACCGCCCCACGGTCCGCCAACGGTCACGATCGGGCCAAAGAGCGTGCTTAGGAAAGGATTGTACGCCGTGACTGCGCCGTTGGGCAGCAGATAGGGCACCGTGATATTTGATACGTAGGCGATACCCAAACCCAGCGGTTGACCCGGAGATGGATTGGCAATCGCATAGCCGGTCCATGGATCTGCCACTGCGAAGCCGTTAATTAAATAGGGCGTATTCACCACAGGAGCCGCTGTGGCCAGCACGCCCCATACCGCGTCCCAGTGCCCGCCATTGTGAACCACAATGCCGCTGGGAATCTCTGTCGCCGCCACCGCATTAGCGATATTGCGTTCGGCTTGATCCGCACCAAGCAAAGTGTTGCTGTTGATGTACTGCGTCCAGGAATCACCGGCGGCATAGGTGGGTAGTGCGCCCATGTTCGCAGCACCCTGCGGCGCGGCGGCAAGTCCGCTGGGCAGGGTGCCTTTGATCGTGAAACCTGACACAGCTAATTGGTCGGCCTGAGCCGTATTATATAGCGCGTTTTGCGTGGGCATAACAAAGCCCGGATTGGCCGTAGCCACTGCGTTTGCGGAAAGCATCATCTGCATGGTTCCTTCGCCACAGTAGAAGGACGTCTGCTGCGCCGCGTAAGTGGATCCCGGCGTTCCGTAAAAGGTGGCGGCGGCAAGCTTCGGGGTGGCTGCCGGTGCGAGCACCAATACCCCACTCAACGCCGTTGCAAGTAAGATAACCTTGCGACGGTTGCCGTCACCAAGTCTGCGAACTTTTCGGGGATTACCACACAAGTCCGTTCTGATCAGATTGTGCATAAAAAGATCCTTTCAATCGCGATACCGTTATACCGTCATCCATTCATTACCCATGAAGTTGGCATTCATAGCGCATGAATATTTTCCTATTCCAAGTCTGTCGGCGATGCTTCGGCATGGGACGCGGGGGATGACCATCTTGCCCCGACCCAAAACGACGGCGCGCGTTTCCACCCGCCGCCGCGTTGCCCAATCTCAACGACTCCTCTTGCCTCAATCTCATCCGCTCCGAATTATTCCGTCGCCCTACGGGCACGCTTCTCATTGGGGCCTCTACATGCCCGGTTCGGATGCGCTTTCCGAAGCGTTACCACCGGCCAAGCCGATGCCTATGTGTTCCACTGATCGTGTCAGATGTTTCTCCTGCTTAATGGGCCGCGTCTCCGCCGAATCAGCAACGGCGCCGCGCCGGCGATGCCCATTAGCACTAACGCCGCCGGTTCGGGAACCTCGGTGGATGTTACCGATAAAAGTAATCCGGGATCGGTATTGCCAAATACAAGGTACTCATTGGTGCCTAAAGGTTCAGTCAAGGCCATGATTCCCGAATTTGAGTCGTACGTCGCCGCAATGCCGTTATCTGTAAGATCGGTTGCCATTTGATTCAATACGGAGGCCGCCGATTCTCCGCTCGCCGGGACGATCTGGCCCACAAAAGACCCCTGAATTCCAACCGAAACCAGTGAGGCACCTCCCGAAGGATCAAGGCCGGTTGCATTGCCTGCCGCCGCCACCTGGTTAATGGTTATCTTATTGGGATCATTGTATTTGTTGCTCGGCTCGCCCGTGGGATCGGTAATAGTGACACTTGGCGCAAAGAACAGGCTTACGAACGGGGCCCCAAGCAGTCCGTTATACGAGGCGTACCCATTCCCCACTTGCTTGTTGACCGCACTTGCAATCTTTGCGGCTTTCTGCAGCGGCGTATCCGTAGGCAGGATATTCGTGACGTTTACGGTTTTTATTGCGCCGTTTGTTAAGGTCAAAGTAAGCACGAATGGGTTGTCTGCGGACGAGGCCTCGGTCGGCTGGCTGGGAAAGAAAGCCGCTCCGTTAACGGTAATTGCTGACGTGACCAAGGCTATACCACTAACGGCTAAAAATATTGCCTTAGACTTGGCAATTCGGGCCTTGTAGCCAATGGTCGTTTTCCGCGATGATTTTATTCTTCCCAACAGCATGAAAATGTCTCCAATTCCAAAAACCATATAACACCGAACCACCGGAGCCGGAATAGTCCCGACTGGAACGGGACGTTTGCCCTGACCCTCTTATTGCATCCGTGCTGAAAAGACTGCCGTTAAACCGCCATCCTTGCGAGCCTGGCCATGCCCGTTAATTGCGGCAGCGGGCGTTCCGGCCTGCCGCGTCCCGGCGCGCCGGGACCCTATCTCGACGACTCCTCTTGCTTCACTCGGTTCCGCTCCAAGTTGTTACATCCGGCCGGTCGCATGGCTCGTAACTGCCGACGTCAACAGTTTGTTAGCGCACCGATTCTCTTCGCCGTCGACGAGTTAGTGACAGCACCCCGGCGGCAAGCGCCAGTACGACCAGCGACGCGGGTTCAGGAACCGGTGCCTCTATCCATCCATCACCTCCGTTATCCCAGCCTGGCCATTGCGACGGATCGTTTGCGTTGAGCTGTTGCTGGTCGAATACTTGTCCGCCAGAGCCCCAAGCACTTCCGTTCGGCGCTCCGTAATCCGAGAGATTGTAATTACCCTCGCTGTTCTTGGTATTCAGCCATGTGCCCCAAGAATCATGCAGGGGCGCATGAATATTATCAAACCCGAAATCGTAGTTGGTACCGGGAAGCAGCCACGTCGCGGAATTATCGGGATTGCCATCCAACGTAATCGTTCCGTTTGCATTGATTGTCATTGTCCATCCCGCCGGGAGAGTTCCGAAGTTAAAATTTTTGAAATCGGAGGCTTTCGTGTCCATGGAGTTGATGGTGATGCTCCAAATCCCGTAATTGTAGCTGTCGTTGGGACCACCAATGAAGTAATTGGCGGTTGTCGCTTCATAACTGTAATGATATCCACCACCCACATTCGCAGTGACTTTGCTCTTAAGCACATCGGTGTTCGTCCCATGGTCGTTCATGTATATAAAGAGCGTACTGCTTGGGCCGAAGGTGTCATTGTTATAAACGTTGTTAATCGCGCTCTTCAGGTTTGAAATTGTCGATGCACCATTCACGTAGGAAGCACCGTAGGTACCAGTTGTCTGCCCCTGGTCCCACAGCACCTGCACGCTATCGGTGGACCAAGCATTGGCGGGACGAGTCGTCAACGCGTTGTACGCCGTCCCCACGTCCGCCCAGAAGCTACCCTCCAAGTTGTTCGTATCACCCGCGCTGAAGATGATTGCCTCATCACCCGGCTGGTACGCCAGTGAAGTTGGCGCGGACGCATCTGCAATTTGTTGGGGCGTCTGCTCACCGGCGACGTTCTTGGCGGCGGCCGTGAACGACTGGCCAAGGGTATTGGTCTCGGAAGAGATCATAAATTGTTGGCCGAATGGCGCAATGTCGCCATTCACGCCCGGCTCACTCGTGGATGTTTCGCTCCAGGCCGCAGCACTGGCGGCATAATTGTTACTTCCCCCGTTGAGCGCAGCGACATCGTCTACAAAACCGCCCGAGTAACAGAAATCACCGACCCAAACTATCGACGCGCCTGTTTTTCCAGTGGCAACCGCATCGCTTGAAATTATCTGGGCAAATTGGTTGTCCCAAAGGAGGCCATCGTTGGCAACAATTGCCGCCGGGGTCGCGCTATAGTTTGTTTGTATGGCAAAAGCGTTCTGACCAAATCCCACGCCCATCGCCGCTATCGCTGCCGCAGTTGCGAGACTACCACGATAAGATTTAGTCTTGCCCATAGGTCTTACTCCTATAAAGGAACTCTCAACACCTCAAACCGGCGGTTCCGAAACATCGGAGCCAGAACACCGGTACGCGGTGCATGGTTAACTTTTTGCTGCATCCATGCGTGAAGGGGCCACTGTTACGGTTCCATCCCTGCGGGCTTGACCAGCCCGTTGATTGCGGCGGCAGGCGTCCCGGCCTGCCGCCGTCCCGGCGCGCCGGGACCCTGTCTCTACGACTCCTCTTGCTGCAATCTCATCCGCTCTTTTTTTTCCGTCCGTATGGGCTCTCTTGATAACCTGTTCAAAAATCTCCTGCTCCATGTTTCTGCGCAACGCGAAAACATGACCCCATCCCTGCGGTCAAGCGAACAGCTATTTAATTTTCTGCAACGGCACAATTGGGGCTTCGAGATATGTGATATTGCAATGTCTCGAAGACCAAGCCCTTCTGATGTTGAACTCCCCCAGAAGGGTTAAGTATCTTTATACATCGGCTCCGATAAAAAGTCAAGAAAAAATCCCTTTTCGCCCTTTTTATCGCCCCGGTTTTCTGTCATAAGTACTTTAATGGAAAAGGGTTGCATACATCCGGTCGCCATTGATTTTTTTTCAATAGTTATCAGGCGAAACATGCCCGTGCTGGTGACTTGCGCCTGCGGCCATGGTCACGGTTCGTTGATCGGATTTTCCAGCAGCCATTGCGCTAAGCGCCTAACCGCTTTTCCGCGGTGACTGACTCGGGACTTTTCTTCCATGGATAATTCTGCTGTTGTAACTCCGCGTTCCGGTAAAACAAACAGGGGGTCGTAGCCGAATCCATTTTCGCCGCGTGGCTGATATGCGATTCCGCCGGCCACGTAATCTGACAGCACTACGAGCGGCTGATTTGGCAGAGCCAGCGCCAGCGCACAGACAAAATGTGCGGTGCGCCTTTCCGCAGGAACCGCTTTCAACGCGTCCAGAAGTTTGCGATTATTCGCGGCGTCATCGCACGGTTCACCGGCATAGCGGGCAGAGTGAATTCCCGGTGCGCCGTGAAGCGCATCAACGCACAATCCGGAATCATCCGCCAGGCTCAGTAAATTGCAATGTGTCGCGTAATGCCGAGCTTTTTTCATCGCGTTGCCGCCGAAAGTCGGCTGGTCCTCCACGACATCCGGAATGCCGGAAAAATCACGCAAGGTGAGCAGTTCAAGTCCGGTCACACCGGCGGTCAGCAACTCGGCTTGAATTTCCCGGGCCTTGCCCACATTGGTTGTGGCAACGAGTAAACGCATCGTGATCCTTTGAATAATTCAGGCCGCCCGTCACACTGGTTTATCTGTGCATTGCGGTCGAGCATCCGCGGGCAGCGGGGGCGCTTCAACGCCGGCGCGCGGCAAAGTGCCTTCCAACTCCTGCCGCCAATGGGCCACATCACCGGCGGGACCATAGCAATACAGCATCTTCATCGGCGTAGAGCCAATATTGGTAATCTGATGAAACATGCCGCTGGGAATATAGGCTGCCTGACCGCTGTGAAGGATTCGCTTCTCGTTTCCCAGGCACATTTCCGCTTCACCTTCTATGACAAAATAGACTTCTTCCTGCTGCTGATTATGCCATGGTACCTGTCCACCGTCGGGATCCAGTGTGACAAACCCCATGGCAAAAGTGCTGGCGGAAATGGGCGATACGCCACCGACAATATTCTGGGTTCTACGCCGGGCCGGATAGCGCCGGCCCTGAATCTGGCTTAAGTCCGCAATGATCATGAAAGAAGTTCCTTTATTCAGCAATCCATATTCGTGGGATAGTATCTTATGAATTCACCAGCGTGTAAATCGGATCGTGCGGTGTCCTAACTCGGCAGGGCGGCCACCAAGCGGTTGATATCATCAATGCTCTGATAGAAATGCGGCGACGCCCGCAGGCGGCCTTCGCGTTCAACCAGAATGATTTTCTGCTTCTCCAGATTGCTGATAATCTCAGTATGATTGTGTCGGCGACTTTTGAAGCTCACAATGCCACTGGTTTCATCAGGGCGGCGGCTGGAAATAAGGGTGTAGCCTTTTTGCTCCAGGCCGGCGCAAAGATGAGTCGTTAAGGCCATCACACGCTGCGTAACAGTTTCCATGCCAATATCCAACAGCAGCCGCATGGACGCACCCAGTGCCAGCACGCCGGGAATGTTATGCGATCCGCACTCAAATCTGCGGGCATCGGTGCGCAGTGTGAAATCATAATGGCCATAATCGCTGGCATTAATCACATTCATCCAGCCGATTTCAGGTCGCAGGGACAGCAGCAACTCTTTGCGGCAATAAAAAATCCCCGCCCCTTCAGGCCCCAGGAGCCACTTGTGCCCATCAGCGGAAAGAAAATCAATATTCATCGCCTGCACATCCACCGGCAATACGCCGCAGGCCTGTATGCCATCGACGCACAGCAGAATTCCGCGGCTGCGGCAGAATTGGCCAATGGCGGCAATATCGTGGCGAAAGCCGCTGGCATATTCAACGTGCGATAAAGCAATCATGCGGGTGCGGGGCGTTACGGCGTCGAAAATGCTTTGACGATCAATGCGCCCGTCGGTTTCCGGTAACATGATGTGTTTGGCGCTGTGCCGCTGGGCAACGTCCATCCATGGATATACATTTGATGGATATTCCACCGCCGTGGAAATAATTTCATCGCCGGGCTTCCAGTCCAGGCCATTGGCGACAAACGCAATTCCCTCACTGGTATTTTTAACAAATGATATTTCCTCCGGATGCGCACAAATAAATTCCGCGGCGAGTTTGCGTACCAATTCAATTTTATGATACCAGCGCCCGGACAGATATGAATCATCGCGGGCTTCGTGCGCGAAGCGTTCAATCGCCATGGCCGCGCGGGCCGAAATCGGAGCGACGCCCGCATGATTAAAAAATGTCCAGTTGCGGGTAATAGGAAATTCCTCTGCAACGCTAAAGTTGGCAGGCAAAGGTGGTAATGGTGGGGAGTTGTGCGGCAGGTTAATCATCAGGTGTTTCCTTTATTGGTACTGCGGCAGTATGACGCGCAAAATTAAAAATGGCCAGCGAACATGGGCGGCCTGCACATGTGAATAGTGAATGTCATCACTTGGATATACCAGGCGACGCATTGACGCGATGTGCCATGGCATACATGACAACATTGCACGCCAGTGCTTGTGCGGACTCTGGTGCATAGCCGCGAATAGCCCAGGTATTGGTGCCCAGCAGTCCGGAGGTTATGTCCTTCGAGGAAAAGACCACGACCCAGCGGTGATTGCGGCGAACGCCAAATAATTGCGGAGATGTGCGGGGGTGGCCAATATTTGTGCCAAACGTGCGATACGTAGCCTTGGCGGCATTGATACCTCCGGGCATCATTCCAGTAATCAGTGTGCTTTTGGCTGGTACATCGCGCAATGTGCTGCCGGGATAAAGCGATTGAATCAGCAGTGAGCAAGAAGCTGTAAAGGTGGTTTTGCCGCCGGCACTGTCGGCAAACAACATTCCGCCGGCTTTGAGGTAAGCGCGTAACTCTTTGATGTCCGCGCTGGAAAAGCTGATTGCACCCACTCCGGTGAGGTGGATAAGCGGAATTTTCTTGGCCGATGTCATATTCAGTTTTGAAATCGCAACGCTTTGCAGCGTCGCATTGGTTCGATCATACGCGGCCAACATGGCGGCAAGCCGGGGCCATGCGCCGGGTTCCGGATTCCAATTGCCTTGAAATTTCAATAAGCCAATGGTTAATTTTCGCACGGGTGCCTCGTTGGGCGGGGGAACCGTCAGGCTCTCGAGCCGATTAGCGAGATACCCTTTTCCAGTGGCATAGAGATAAAAATTCAGCGGTAGTTCCCAGTACTGTGGATGGGTATGCAGTCGGCTTTGCCATACGCCGGCCATATCGGAAGGACTGATGATCCATAAATACCGCACGCCATTGGATAGCGCCAGCAGCGGAGAGGTAATGTGAAACCATGGCTGCATGGTCATCAAGGGGCTGGTAGTCGCGACAGGGTGAAACGTGAATGTATCGGAAACGCATGCCTGTCCGGCCTTGATCATTGCACGGCGAAAGCGTTTGGAATTGGCATCGCATGAACACAGGACCATTCCGCCCGCATCAATATATTGTTTGAGTTTATTGAGAACTGCGGCGGAAAAATGTGGATCTTTGTGGCCGGTGATCAGTAAAATCGGGGAATCCAGCCATTGGCTTACCGGAGAGGTGGTTGTGACGACCTGCCAGTTCAACGGCGTTTCCATCTCATGGGAAAGATAGGAAGTAATGTTGGCCGCATCGCGCTGGCGGGCGTTCCATTGACCATAGAAATGCGGTGAATACTGCAATTTGTTCATGAATACCGGATTTAATCCCCGGTCCAGAATCAGCAGGCTATATGCGGTACCAATGACGCGGTTGCCATCCTGTGGTGTGGTGAAATTGGCCGGCCAGCTACCATAAGGATTCTGCATATTCAGCAGCGTGCGGACAAAATCACGATACCAGTTATGCCCTGCGAAATATTTCATGCCACCTGCAAGCCCGACGCGTTCGTAGCCATACATGACGTACTGATTCTCCGTGGCCGGATCAAAATGTGTATTAATCCAGCGCAGCCCCCGGACAATATTATTATCCGGATGCGGATGGATATTCAGGTCGGAGGCATTGATAAATTCGTCGGCAATAAAAAGGCTGGCAACGCCGGCGGGCGTAAAACTTTGCGGGTGCATGTGATCGTTCGTGTATCCCCATGAGCCGTCAATATGTTGTGTATTGCGCCAATGTGAGGCTAATAATCGCCACTGCGTTGACAGCACATTCAGGCCGGCATGAGCGCAGGCCCAAAGGCCCAGCACGCCGTATTGCGTGTTGGAATTATCCCACGCAAAACCCTGCTGCCGACCCCATGTGTAGGAAAAATCCCCGCCGGGGATCATGCCGCGAAATAAATAGCGGCGGTCGCGCTGCAAGGCTGTCATGTATTTCTTGCGTCCGACATTGGGCAGCAGCGTCAGAGCCTGAGCCTGAAACGACGCAGCATAGGTTGCTTTGGCTTTCAGGCTTGCCAGATAATTTAACGCCTGCTTCATGCGCGGTGAAAAGCTATACAGTTGCGGCGGGTGCAGACTTTGATCGACATCAATAAGCGCTTCGAGCACCAACGCGGTTTCTCCTCCGCGCTCGGAAGCACCGGCCCAGTCCAGGCCGCCGTTCCAATAGTGTTTGCCCTTCTCCCGGCTAAGTAGAAAATCCACTCCGCGGCTAATAGCCGTCACGACCTTGCGGCTCGTGGCGCGGCTGCTATCCACGGTGGGATTGGCGGCGGTAAGGCTTAAGGGGCGGGGCAAAGTAAATGTGGATGTTACAGGTTGTGTGGTTGCCGGTGGGGCGACTACCGCCTTAAGTGCCGTGCGCGGCGTGCCGGAGTGGGGAATGGGTGGTTTTAAGTTTGCCGCATCAGCGGCGCGCCGTGGCGCCGCGGGTTGTTTTACCGGCAAAATCAATGCTACAGCAGGATGGGCTTTTAAGGTCGGATTTGGCGCGAACGATAACTTCTTGGCCGGCATGGATGAGGAATGGCCATAGACAATTATTAATGCTATGGCAATGCCTGCGAGGGCCAGAAATACAAAGGCCGCAATAGCAATAATGGCCCCGATGCGGCGCTTTATATGTTTGTCAGCCAATGGAACCCGGTGTGGCGATGAAGTTGCCGCCGCTGGGGTTGCTGAAAGGCGGCACCAGCACGTCTGGCAGACAACATGCTGCTCCCAAACGTGATGCGTTTCCAACGCACCGATCAGGCAACCACAGTTTTCGCAGTTATTGGTTTCTGTCATGTTATGACCTAAGCGTTTTTGCGATGGCCCGGCGAACTACCGGCAAAATTCCGTGTTTGCAGCAAAGCGCTGGCGTTGGGCCGACCAATCAAGTCGATCCGTGACAAAGCGCTGAGCTTTCATGATGCGAATTATACCATCAATTACGGTATGCTACGCGGCCACTTCGTGTAACGCCTGAATCAGCAAATCCACATCCGCTTCAGAGTTGAAATGCCCCGGACTTACCCGTACGGCACCGTCGGGAAACGTTCCAATGACGCGGTGCGCATAGGGAGAGCAATGTAACCCTGGCCGCACGGCGATAGAGAATGATTCATCCAGAATACCGCCAAGCTCCTGCGGGCTGTAGCCTTCCACGTTGAAGCTTACCGTGCCCACGCGATTGGCGGCGGCATTGGAACCATTTGGGCCGTAAATGGTTAGCGCCACAATATCCGCCACGCCATCAATAAAGCGTTGCACGAGGGATCGTTCATGGGCCAGCGTTTTGGCGGGATCATGCTTGATGACAAAATCGGTCGCCGCTCCAAGGCCGGCGATACCAACGGTGTTGGGCGTCCCGCCTTCCAACAGATAGGGCATTAACCGCGGTTGCGTGGGCGTGGCGGAATCGCCACCGGTGCCGCCCTCGCGAAAGGCGATCAGATCATCCATATTGACGGTCGTATGGATATAAAGTCCCCCGGTTCCGGTAGGCCCCAGAAGCGATTTATGGCCCGGAAAGGCCAGCAGATCAACGTGCTCGTGCACGATATTAATGGGAACTGTGCCGATGGTTTGGGCCGTATCCAAAAGGAATTTGATGCCATGTTCGCGCGCAATTTTTCCTATGGCCGCCGCCGGTTGGACAGTACCCACCACATTGCTGGCATGGGTAATAGCGATGATTCGGGTTTTAGGCGTAATGGCCTTTTTGACTTCATCGGGATCAATGGTGCCGGTTTCGGTCGAAAAGCTTACACGCGTAAGGGTGATGAATCCGGCATCCGCCATGGCCTGCAAGGGGCGGCTGACACTGTTATGTTCCAGCATGGTGGTGATGACATGATCACCAGATCGTAAAATGCTTTTGAACGCGATGTTCAGTGCATCGGTTCCGTTCATGGTAAAAACAAGCCGGTGAATATCGGTTCCGCCGATGAATTCAGTTAATTGTTTCCGTACGCGGTCGATCATTTTTTCCGCCGCCACGGCCATGCGATGGCCGGCCCGGCCCGGGTTGGCGGCGTCATGCGCAAGAAATTCTGTCATGGCGGCGGCAACCTCCGGCGGCTTGGGCCAACTGGTCGCGGCGTTATCGAGATAGGTAACAGCGTTTTGTGATTTCATCTTTATTTAAACCTCATATCCGATGACCCATTTAGCACGCGTGGGCGTGCACCGCACGTTCGTCGGTTGACTCAGGGCGTTTCCGCGCGGTGTAAGCGCACGCGACACCAAAGCCGTGTTCCACCGGATCACATTCCTGCATGCGGTAAGCCCATGGCTTTCCGCCAGATTGCCAGTTGGCCGCTATGGTACGCGCGATGTGTCGGTGCAACTGCCAGAGCGACGGCAATTGTTGGGAAAGCCTGCGATAGAATAGGATCCGGGTTCGGTGCTTCCAGGTCCGCATTGGTCTTTTCTTTCACAAATGCTGCGATCGCTGCGGCAGTTTCGGATAAGCCACGCATGTAAAAATCTTTGGCTTTATACATTTTCCGATCCGCTTGCGGTTTCGAACCAATCCCGTAAATCTCCCACCAGTTGGCATCTAATGCTGTTTGCAGTTGCCACCCCAGAATATCACGCGCGATTTTCTGCTCGACCACTAGAATATGCCCAAGGATCCATGCCGGATGATTCATCCCCGCAATGGGTTGCGCAGAAAGCTGATCATCGGAAATGCCTTCGAGCAATGTGGGCAGCATTTTTTCCTGATGGCGGGAAACCAAGAAAGAAAACGTATCCTTGAGCATCATTTTCTCCAATAAAGGAAATTTAACCTGAAATAATAATCAGGCGCAATTCCGACAATATGGCTCGCGAAACCTTACGCGCCAATGTGTGGCATACGCATCGATTTCCGACACGCAGTAAGTTACACCGCCGCCAATCCCTGCACGCGGCGCCATGCGGAAAGCTGTCCCGCGTGGTAACCTTCATGCCATGTGCCGTACATAAAAATGGTGTGGCCGATGGTGGGAAATCGTTCTCGGCGGGCGGGATCGGGATGCGGCTGGGCGAGTTGTTCAGGCTTTACATTTTTAAGCCGCTCAATAATTTGCGCGCGAACCGCCGCGAGATGATCCAGATAAAACGCTTTGGGCTTATAGAGGTTTTTATCCGCGCTGGGCGTGCTGCCGCCGCCATAAACGTCTTTCCAGTTCGCATCCAAAGCCGGAGCCGTTCCGCCCAGCAGCGCCAGAAAATTCCCTTCCACCATCAGCAGGTGCCCCAGCACCCAGGCCGGGTGGTTGGTTTTAGGAGCCGGTTGCAGCGTCATTTGATCGTCCGTGAGATCAGCCACTAATTTAAGTGTGGCGTTGCGCGTATGAGTGATTGTGGCAATGAAAGCTTCGAGCATGGAAAAATCTCCTCAAAAGGGGTTAAACAAACTACCAAATTTAACTGCCAACATACTTGGCGTAAATCGCCTTGGCCACCGCGGCCTCGTGCGTACCTTTTATAATAGCTCTGCCATCGGCGAAAAGCGTCAATTCATATTCTTTCCGCCGTTCGCCCTGACCTTCGCCAATGGCGCATTTAAGCATAAACTTATTAAAAGTTGGGGTGCCCACCGACCTTAAATTTGCGGCAATGTGGTCAAAATCCACTTTACCGCCCGGCGGCTGGGAAATTTGCACGGCATTTCGTCCGCACAAGGCCGTGGTGCTGGAACCGAACTTCCCGGACAAATACTCATAGTTGTGATGCTTGCACGCCGGGCAATCCGCAATTTCCCGAGCACGGGAAACATTCAACTGCTGGAATCGATTATCCCACAGGTCAAAGCTAAACAGCCGTGTGCTGACCGCATCGATATTGCCGGTCAAGAGCTTCATAGCCTCCATGGCCTGCCAGCTTGCCACCACATTTACCGTTGGCCCCAGCACGCCGGCGGTATCGCAGGTCGGGTTCATGCCGGCCGGCGGTGAGGTTTCAAAAATGCAGCGCAGGCACGGCGTAATGCCGGGTCGAATGACCATCCCAAGCCCCATGGCACTGATGCACGCACCGTAAATCCATGGAATATTGAGCTTGATGGACACATCGTTAATTAAAAACCGTGTCTCAAAATTATCTGTGCCGTCCAGCAACAGGTGCTTGTCTTTGGCGTATTGCTCAATGTTGTTATGGTTCACATCGGCTACCACCGCTTCAACATGCACATCAGAATTGATGCCCGCGATTTTGCGCTGTGCCGCGACCGATTTGGGCAATTGATCTTTAATGTCCTGCTGGTCAAAAAGCACCTGCCGCTGCAAATTATTAAGTTCAATAAAGTCGCGATCAATAATGGTGAGGTGGCCAACACCGGCCCGTGAAAGCGTATTGGCCAAAACCGTGCCCAAAGCTCCACAGCCCACCATCAACACTCGCGCCGCCTTCAGCTTCTTCTGCCCCTCTACCCCAATAGGTGCCCAAAGCATCTGCCGGTTATACCGCGCCAAAGACGGGGCCGCCTGTTCTAATTCCTGTGCTAAATCTGATAAAGCCATTCTGAAAAACCTTTCAATTTGTTTCCTGAGGTGGTGGCTGCATCATGCACGTTGGGCACAACCATCACTTCCGCACGCTACCCTTCCACCACGCTGCCTTCAATGGGTTCCACTGCCACGCCCTGTTCGCGCAGAAACGCCAATGCTCCCGCCACATCCTGGCCATTGCCTTCAAACAATACCGCCATAATCCCGATTTCCGCAGTCACGCTGGCCTGCCGAATGTCAAAGCTGACATCCGGAAATTGCCGGGCCATGCGCCACAGTGCCGGCGTTTCCACCATCGATTTTCCGCTGAAAGTCAGCCATACGCGTTTGCTGGTCTTTGCCATGTTTTATCCTCCGGCGATGGCGGGTACAACGCTGACATCATCGCCATCCTTAATGGGGGTTTGCAGGTTATTCAAAAAGCGGATGTCCTCATCGTTGACATATATATTCACAAACCGATTCAACTCGCCGGGCTGTTTATACAACCGCTTTTCCATACCGGTGAACTGCCCGCACAAATTTTTTAACGCCTCATCCACCGTGCCCGCCTGCACTTCCACCATATCCGCCCCATTGGTTACAGCACGCAAGGGAGTGGGAATTCTAATTTTGATCGCCATCGGGTTCTCCATATTTAACGCAGTTCTATCCGCGTGTAACAATTTTTTTAACGCCAATTACTGCCGGGCATAAACCCGGTGGCTCACAATTCCATTTGCATTATACGCTTGCCGGTGCCTTCGCCTGTTGCGCCTGATAGGTGGCCATCAAAGCGTCAAACGCATCAAGCTTGGGCGGAATGGATGTCGGCGGTTCCAATTGATCAACCACTACTTCCACCGTCTTTAATCCATTGCCGGTGATGCATACACATATACTTTCATCACGCGGAATGCGTCCGCTGTTGATCAATTTGATAGTCGCCGCCAAGGTAGTGCCGCCCGCGGGTTCGGTCCAGGTTCCTTCCGTGCGAGCCAGGAGTTTAATGGCATCCACAATTTCCGCATCGGTGGCATCTTCACCCCAGCCGCCGGATTGTTTAACCGCCTGCACCACATAAAAGCCGTCCGCCGGATTACCGATGGCAATGCTTTTGGCGATGGTTTTGGGTTTCTGCGGTTTAATCAGATCATGTCCGGCGCGAATCGCCTCCACCACGGGATTGCATCCGGCGGCCTGGGCGGAATAAATTTTTGGCTGGTTATCCGCCACCAGCCCCAGATCAATAAATTCCTGATACGCTTTGTAAATCTTGGGCAAAATTGTTCCGCCTGCCGTCGGGCAAACGGTGTGTTTGGGCAACTGCCAGCCCAATTGCTCGGCCACCTCGAAGCCAAACGTCTTGGCTCCTTCGGTATAAAATGGCCGCAGATTCACATTGACAATCGCCCATTTGTATTTGTCGGCAATTTCCGAACATAAGCGATTGACATCATCATAATTGCCCTGAATGCGGACCATGGTGGGGCCGAAAATCAGTGAACCCAGCACCTTGCCCTGTTCCAGATCATGCGGGATCATCACAAACGCCTTTAACCCCGCCACCGCCGCATGGGCCGCCACGCTGTTGGCTAAATTGCCGGTACTCGCGCAGCCCACCGTGTCATACCCCAGTTCAATGGCCTTGGTAATGGCCACAGAAACCACGCGCTCTTTATAGCTCCATGTGGGGTAGTTGGCAGAGTCATCTTTAATGTATAACTCTCTCACACCCAGAACTTTTTCCAGATTATGCGCCCGGCGCAACGGCGTCCATCCGGAATACAATCCTGCCTTGGGTTCGCCATCTATGGGCAGTAAATCGCGGTAGCGCCACAAATTCCGTGGTTTGCTTTCAATAGATTCCCGCGTCACTTTGCCGCGCATGGCGGCGTAATCATACTGAACCTCCAGGGGTCCAAAGCAGACTTCGCACACATGCACGCCTTTTTGCGGATATTTTTCCCCGCATTCACGGCACTTAAGCCCGAGCACATACGACATTTATAACCTCCGTCCGGTGGCACCATGATTTCTCTGGTGATTTAAGCCGGAAAATAAAGCGGCCTCTTATCAGGATGCACCGGTTAAGGGTGCTGATTCCTGATAAGAGGCCGCGCGATATACCAAAAAAGACGCTGATCCGCTTATCTATCCCCAAGTTCGCCGGAAAATCCAACGAGCGGGAGGGAATTAGCACCCGCTTCTTACACCATAAAAGGCGTGAAGATGGGTTGCTGTGCCGTCGACGGGCCCGTCCCTCAGGCACTCTTGATAAGAGCCTTATTCAATTGTCAGCGGAAATAGTAGAACCCGTCGCCACGATTGTCAAGACCCGGCTGTTTATTGCACCCCAACAATTTCTTGGCAATTATCACAATTCCAACTACAATCCGCTTGCATTGCCGGAGGTTCACATGCCGCAGGAAGACTCTTCACCACCCGTTGCTGCCGCTCCCGCCAACCCCTTGTATGACGCCACAGAATCAACCGTCGGTATGACCGTAACGCGCGGGCTGCTGCTTTTATTGGCGTGGATTATTCTTGGGGTCGCAATTATTGCCGCATTGGTGCTTTTTGCCAAAGCCAGACACGACGGCGTACCCGGACCCATGGCGCTGGTTGTGCCCTTGTGCATCGTGGGCGGAGCTTTGATTGCGGTTCTGGTTTATCTGGGATTGGCTGTGATTATTCGCGCAGAGTTGCTGCAACTTAAATATTCGCGCTTTCTGGCCCGCAGCATGGAGCAACATGTGCAAAGCTCTGCCAATGCGGAACGCCACCTGCTGCATCTACGCACCGCGGTTAATCAACTCGTATCGGCGCAAGTGCCTACCCCGCCCGCATTGCAACCACAGCCGCAACAAACGGTCGGTTTTACCACACCGCCATCAATGCCACCGGATGCTTCGCGGCAGATTCTGGACCTGCTGACGCAACTTCGCGATGCGGCATTATTAAGCGAACCGCAGCGGCAGCAATGGGCGGCGGGGTTGCTGGAAAAGCGCAAAGCCGTGTGGGCTGCGGAAGTGCAATCGGCCATCAATGCTCAGCAATGGAAAACCGCACACAATATGATCGAGCAAATCCGGGAAAAGCTGCCGGGCGATCCGCTGTGCGACGCGTTAAGCCATGAGCTGGCCGGAAAACAGCAGGAAAAAATACAGCATGATCTGCAGGAATCACGTGATAAGTTACAGCACCTCATGGCCATTAACGCCTGGGATAAGGTTCAGCAGCTCGCCGATGCCCTGGAAGAGCGCTATGCCGATGACCCTTCCGTTCAGGAGCTGCTCCAGCAGGCGCGGCACGAATATCAGGCCTGGCATCGTGATGGCCTGTCCATGTTGCTGACAGACTATAAAGACGCTGTGGATCATCGACAATGGATTCGCGCCTGCAATTTGGCCCAACAGATTCTGGAACGCTATCCGGAAGATAAACTCGCGGAAAAAATCCGTGGTGACTTAACAACATTGCGGCAAAATGCCGAAATCCAGACCCGCCATGAACTTGAAGCTCAATATGCCGATCTCATTAAGCGGCAGCGGCATGAAGAAGCGCTCGCAATTGCCCAGCGTGTACTCGACGCCTATCCCGACTCCGCCACCGCCCGGGAAATGCACAAGCACCTGCCGAAACTGCTGGAACTTATTAAACAGGAAAAAGACCGCAGGCAGACGGTGGGGCCAATCTAATCTCCCCCGGCCTCAAACGCCGATCGCACCTCAAGCTCCATCAAGTCCTTTTCTGCTGCTCCGAAAATTCGCGGACGGGGTACAGTTAGGGCTTTGCATCACGGGAGACTCCTTTCATGTGGCGGCGGCTACGGGGCCAGTTAGAAGTCCTTTTCACTGATCAAAGAACACTGATCACGGATCGAATTGGTTTACAGGTTACAGGGGACGGGTTACAGGACATTTTTCACGGATCAATATGGCAACGGTCAACGAACAACGAACAACGATCAACGTTCTTTGCGAATTTCAAGGGGGCCAAGAGGGCCAGGTTCGGGGGGCAAGGTGGCCAAGTTCGGAAAGTTGAGAAAAGCCTTGATGGCAGCGGGTTTAGTTCAAGGGGGCCAAGAGGGCCAAGTGGTTTTCGGGCGGCTGTGGCCGCCAGCATTTAGTATTTAGCATTTAGCATTTAGAGGGGTTTCCGTTTTCAGCGGGAGGCAAGGAGGCCAAGTGGGCCAAGTTAGAGAGGCAAGGATGCCAAGTTCGGAAAGTTGAGAAAAGCCTTGATGGCAGCGGGTTTGGTTCAAGGTGCTCAAGATGCTCAAGTTGTTTTAAGGAGGGGGGGTGGCTTCGCCACAGAACAGAGAAAATTGAAAGTAGTGAGTAGAGCGGGGGCGCGGGCGGTTCGCTACAACGAACAACGAAACACTGCGCTTAACGAACAACGAGCAATCCCGATACGCGATTTCAAATCGCATCGGACTGCGCTCAAAAACACACTGATCCATGATCACTGATCAATATTTTTGGAGGCGCAGGGTTGCTGCGAATGCTATAGATGGATGCGTGCGGGGATATCGATTCCAATTGGGACAGTATCCTTCATTGGCTTCTATCTTCCAACTTCATCCATCTTCCAGTTTCACACTGGTGGCATATTATTCACTTTTCAAACAGCGCCGGTTCCCGGCTTCAATGATCAATGAGCAAAGATCAAAGATCAGAACTTCGGAAAGCGCCGTGCGGCATCGTTCCAGAATCCAGAATCCACAATCGAGAACCTGGAATACAGTGATGTCGTGGAAGGCTATAGGGTTGCAGCGAGAGGGATAAGGCGCAAATGCGCTAAAAAGTTAAGAATTTGGCCCCCAGAGGCCTGACAGAATCGGTCGCAGACCTCAATTTAGAAAACTTTCCATTTTTTTCTTGACATTGTGAAGGGGTAAACTAAACTTCCGTCTGAAGTTCGCTGCTATGCATTTGTCACGGCGCGTTTGGAGAAATTGAAGTGTGCGGGAACTTGTCCTTCTGGTCGCGTACCTCCTTTCGGCTATGGGTCTGGCGATCTTGGTCGTTTGGCCGGAGGATGGTCCGGGTGCGTTCACAACCAGCCACCATGTTTGCGCTTACCGGCTATGACAGCCGAGGCAATAAGACCGTGACGGTGGACGCCAAGGGCAATTCAACTCTGCAAATATTCGATGGCGCCTCGCGTCCGCTTGAATCGCAACAGCTTATGCGGCAAAATGGTTTAGGTAATCAAGGCCCCGCAGCGAACAGCACGTTCCAGTCCGCCGGGCGCGGCCTGATTCGCACGCAGACGCTTTTTGACGGTAATTCGCGGATGTTCCAGATGATTGATGATCGCGGGGCAACCACTGACTACGGCTTTGATACCCTGGATCGGCAGGTGAGCATGGAATTTGCCGACGGGTCAACAAGAATCACCGCGTACGACACTGCGTCGGATGTAATCACTTATACCGATGAAAACGGTTCGATATTCAACAATACCTGGGATTGCCTGGGAAGAAAGACCAATGTCGCCATTACCCCGGCCAGCGGCATCGGCGGAACAACCAGCCAGACCTTCCAGTACGACGGTCTGAACCGGCCGACATTGAGCCAGGACATTACCAGCAGTGGCACGGTGCAGGTAACATTCTTCTACGATTCCCTGGGCCGATCCATTGAGGAAGCACCGGTGACTTTAGGCACGGGCAGTCGCTATGTCACCAATACCGCGTTTGTATCTGCTCCCGCCACGCAATTCACTTATCCCAATGCTCGCGCGGTCAACAGCAACTATGATGTGCTGTACCGCCGCCAACAAATTATTGAGGCGGCCACCAGCGCGGTCATTGCTACTTGGCAGTTCTATGGGCCGGGGAGAATCGCGGAAGTGGTATTGGCCAACGGCTTGACCCAGAGCTATCTGAATAACGCCAGGACAAATTCGGCAGTGCAAAGCAACGTGGCCAATCCGCCGTGGGGCAATAATTCCAGTGATCGGCTGGGATATGACGGTGCGGGCAGAAATATCACCAAGCGGTGTGTTAGCAGTACGCTCAATGCCCAGAACGGTTATGCCAATACCACAGCCATTGTGGGAAATACCACGGCCTATGACCGCGCCGGCGGCAAGTTCTATGAGCGGGCCTTGCAGGCGGAGGAAAGGGACAACTTGTACCAGCCAGTGGATAGCACTGGCAACATCGCTTCGCCAACGCTCGGCTATGACAGTGTGAATCGGTTGTTGCAATACCAGAGAGGAACGTTAAGCAGCACTGGCGGATATCAGAGCAACGGCGGCGGCAGCGTCGCAACGGCGATTACCTTACCCAACACGGATCAAAGCCGAAATTATACGCTGGACGGTCTGGGCAACTGGCGAGCCACTGGGTTTACCCCAGTGGGAGGCAGTGCCACCACCGATCAGCGCAATCACAATTACGTCAACGAAATCACGCAACGGACATTGACCGGCAGCAGTCCGGTTGTGTTTCAATATGATGGCGCGACCGGGGCCAATAACGGTAACCTGAAAGATGATGGCACGCTGATTTACTCTTATGACGCGCTGAACAGGCCAATCCGGATCAATCGTGTATCGGATGGTTTGATCATCGCGACTTATGTCTATGACGCCATGAATCGACGTGTACGGAAAACGGTCACCAATGGCGGATTGACGGGAAATATTCCCGATGGAACGACGGATTACGTCTGGAGTGGCTGGCAGTGCATGGAGGAACGCAACCCGTTCGGGGGTAGCGGCTCGACCGATACACCAATCCGGCAATATATCTGGGGCACCTATATTGATGAATGCATCCAGCTAGCCACCTACACGATCCTCGGCCCGCAATCGCTGCCTGCAGGGACGTGTTACCCATTGCATGATTTGCTTTACCGTGCCACAGCGCTGACCAACGCATCCGGCGCAATCGTTGAAGCGTATGATTCCGATGCATATGGGAATACGATTATTTTCACTGGCCCGGGTGCCGATGGCGTGTGGTTCACCGATGATGACGTGCAATCCAATTATGGTGTCAATGAAATCATCTTCTGTGGCTACCGTTACGATCCGGAAACAGGACTGTACTACGTACGCAACCGTACATATTCCACAGTTCTCGGTCGCTGGCTGCAACGCGATCCGTTGCAATACGTCAATGGTGCCAATACGTATCAATTTGTGATGAGTAATCCGGTGGGAAATGTCGATCCGACTGGGGAAAGCGCGGCCCCTTTCTTGCCACCGGGATTTGTCGGCCCGCCGCCGCCGCCTACTCCAGGAAATATCAATCCGTGGCCACCATTTCCGCCGACGGGTGGACCGCCGGATTCAGGCTGGATGTCGTTTCTACCGCCGGGTTGGGGACTTAGCTTTAACCCTTCCGGCTGGATTAAGTGGCAGCCGCCCTTTCTGCCTCCGCGTGGCCCTTCTTTCTGCGCTGGTGCTTCAGGTTCAGTTTCAGGGCAATCGGGCGTAAGCGTCTTTTTGATTATTCCGATTGGCTGAACCGACCGTCAACTGCCTGGGCAAATAGGAGTTTTAGTTGAAAAATACAATAGCGAAGTGCCTGTGTCTGACATTGTTGATGACCGTCGCCGCTTGCCCCGCGACAACACCGTCCGTGCTAGGCGCAGGTCGGGTGGTTAATTTCGGTCAGGTGCTAAAACTGCTTCATGGAACGCACCCCCATCTTGATCTCACACACAGGTCGGCCATGCAGAGTTTCCACTTTACGATTGGTGCCACAGCGAAACAGGAGATTAAGGGATCGTTGTCTGCTTTTCACCCAGTTTTCGTCCAGGCTCATGTGGTGCGTGATCGCAAAAAGAGGGCGGTGATATTGCAATTTGGCGAAGGGTACGCTTATTACACCAGCGATGGTAGCCATAGCTTTCTAGCAATGGCCGACCCGACGGATGCTAACCATGTCCTTGCCGCGAGGGGCGGCGGAATCTCCGCCGGCGGCTTCGTCACGAAAGCACGAGCTGGCGCCCTGGGGTTGCCGGGTAGTGATATGTTCGGGATCACCATGTCAGGCGAGCCGCCCATATTCCTGCGGGTGCTCGGCTTCATCCGTGCGAGAATGGCAGTCGCCCGAAAGGTCACATTCCGCGCCTCACCTTTTCCGACCCTGTCATTGAAGTGGCACCACGGCGAAAAAGCGTTTTTGAATCTTCGGGCTACCTTCGACTTAGATCGGAACTCCCCGTTTCCAGTGCGAAAGTTCGACGTGACGCAACTGAAAATGGGAACAATTTCGACAGCGTGGATATCCGGCGTCGGCGAGGGGGCGGTACCCGGCGGGCCTGTCATACACAGTATAAAAGGAATTGAGGGCCGAGCTCGATTGCCTTGGAAAAATGTCAGCGTAATGGTACTGTTTCACCGCTTTTTGAATTGTTCGCGTTCCTTGACCGGCACTCCGCCACCCAGCAAAAAATACCTTATGATGCGCAGGAATTTTATCAAATGGTCTATGACGCCAGACGCAGCCTTGACCACGACCCACGCGGACGGTAAGCCCGCCTCCGGGGTGCATACGCCAAAACCGTAACATTTTGAGGGCAGTGGGCCCCATGGCGTATTTGAGGAGTATGGAATGTTCGGAAAACAGACTAATATTCACACGAGCCGGAATGCGGTGCATATTCTCCGCCGTCACTGTCTTATTGTTTTGCTATTGCTCGCAATCACGTGCCACGTAGCGATGGCCAGCGGAGCGGGCAAACGCCCCCCGGGCGTGCAATTCGGACAGGTTCTCCAATGGCTGGCGAAAGGCCACGCTCCAAGGCGCGCTGCACTACTGGCGGGTACGACCTTAAGTTGCTTCCAAGAGTTTCGATTACCTTCATCGAATGCCCGTGGAGCAAGTACCGCCTGGGGTTACAGGAAGTGGGCGTATAAGAGGGGAGCGATTTCGGTGGTGCTGGTGATTTCGCCCAAAGGCATCCCGATCTATTGGGCCTCCGATGGTAAAGCCAGCGTTGCGATAACCGTCTCCCCGAAGCATCCGGGTGAACTGATTGTTGCGAATAATGTGGAGTTCGGCGACAACGGTTTTCTCTGGAGGAGAAAATCCCGCGCGACGCCGTGGCCAGGCGATTTTGGGATCGCTATTAGCCTACGGCGCAAACGCGTTGATTTTTCAATGCGTCGCTTGCGGCGATTTCTGCGCGAAGGCCTGTCAGCGGCGACCTGGTTCAAATTCGAGTCGGGGCCAAGGGTGGGCCTTGATTTGTTTCGGCCCCACATGTTGGGCGGTACTATCGTGTCCGTAGCGTTCAAACCCGGCGCGCCAGCCGGCGCGCTGCCGATATCGAGCGTGAAGCTTTACGCCTCCCGCCACGGCGAGCTTATGCTCCGCCCGATTCTGGCGACCACTCGCATTAAGACGGGGCGCAACGCCCGACCTCTGGCGATTGTGGATTTTCGCGCGCCGAAAGTACCGGGGTTCCAAATTAAGGCGAACAAGCCGGCGGATTTCATGCTCGCTGCTATGTCCGTCATCCTCCCGCCGCATTCTGCCGATCTCGAAATCAAGGCCGCTTCCGGGTACCAAACGGCCGTGAGACGTCTGTGCCGATGGGCGTTGGGGCATTCGCTGCGCCCAACGCAAACCAAGCGAAAACAACGAACAACTTGGCTGCGGCGGTTGGCGGTGGCGGGAAATGTTGAGGCTATGTATACGATGGGCCTGCTATATGCCAAAGGTCACGAAATAAAACGTGATTACGGGAAAGCAATGATCTGGCTGCGCAAGGCGGCTGCCGCGGGCAGCGCCGGCGCGGTGTACGCGGTAGCGATGTTGTATGAAAAGGGGTGGGGTGTAAAGCAAAGCCACAAGCGGGCGGTAACATGGTTCAAGCGTGCGGCGGCGAAGGGTGTACCCGCGGCAATGTACGAAGTTGGTGCCTACTATGCGACCGGCTTGGGGGTTCCGCGGAACTACGCTAAGGCGATGTCCCTGTGGCGGAAGGCTGCTGCCGCCGGTAGCACCAGGGCGATGTACGGCATTGGCACACTCTATGGAAACGGAGCGGGGGTAAAGCGCAGTGGGCGCGACGCTTTGGCTTGGTTGAAAAAGGCCGCTGTGGCTGGCAACACCTTCGCGATGTATCGCTTGGGCTTGTTTTTCTTCTACGGTCACGGCGTGGCACGCGACGACAAACAAGCCTTCGCGTGGTGGAATAAGGCGGCCGATTCTGGGAACGCCGACGCGATGTACAACCTTGGTTACCTGTACGCAGAGGGCGAAGGTGTGGCGCGGGACTATAGCCGCGCATTCACATTGTGGAAGGGGGCGGCGAAACTCGGAAATGTGTCCGCCATGGTAGGCCTTGGTGGGCTATACTATCGTGGCAAGGGCGTTGCAGCGAATCATCAGAAGGCAGAGTATTGGTATAAAAAAGCGGCCGATGCGGGGAACGCTGAGGCCAAAGCTTGGCTAAACAAACACCCACAGTGAGATAGCGCAGGTACGCAGTGCGAGAAGTGAAACGGGGACGCGACGAGTTGTCGGATACGCGGCTGGTCTTAGGGTAATGCGATTGGCTGGCCGCGTCGGAGTGGGGGCGGCACCGCGCTGCCCGGGATGATGTTTTCGGGGGGCTAGGCAGTGGGGTACAGGGTTGCAGTGAGAGGGATAACGTGCAACTGCGCTAAAAAGTTAAGGGTTTGGCCCCCAGAGACCTGGCATAATCTGTCACAGGCCTTACTTCGCTACCTGCAAAAATCAATATGAACGCTGGGCCACGCCGGGTTGGCTTTTGCCGAGCAATATGGCTGGATTTTGGCTTTCACTTTTGAGCATCCGGCTTTGGATGATACGAAGCAACGATGTGAGCGAAACGTTTGAGCTTTTGGTAGTCCCCGCGCCAGGTGGTGTACATATATCCCTGCACCCCATGCGTTTTCGCCGCTGCGGCGAGCCAGAGTCGCAGGTTCGCCAGCGGGGAGTCATAGTAGCCTGCGATAATCTGTCGGTAACCGTGCGAAGCGAAAAAATGCAGAGATTGGCTCCGGTGGTTGAAGTTCCAATTGACAATAACCACCCGTTTGTTCAATCCGCGCCACGAACCTTGCAGGCTTCCGTGCACGAGGAAGTAATGCGCGCGGGCATTGTGGTATGGATCAAACATGTCACTGCACACATACGCCCGCGCGTGCTATCGGATAAGTTAAACGCGCAAGCCTTGATGAGAAGCGCTGGCAAGCCCGCGAGGACTTGACGCACGCAGGCTTTGTCGGCGGAAAGTTCAGGCAGCGCGCAGCATCCGAGCTGGAAATCTGGGTGCGTGTTTCCAGATCATCTCTAAATGCCGCGTTACCGCGTCAGGGGCGGTGAACGGGCCGCGAAACGGTAGCGGGAATCAATGGTTTTTAACGCGGGCTGCGGCGGCCAGGCTTGGAGCGTCCACCCTGGCCAGAGTCCCCGCGCTGTTGCCAGAATGGGACCCCGCCGCCGGCGCGTGCCGTTCCGGAACGCGGATGGTTGGGCTTGCCACCAAAACGTCGGGCGGGTTGCCCCGCACCAGAACGACCTGCTTGGCCACCTTGGCCGCCCGGTCTTGAACCAAAGGCGCGTGGCGCATCGGAGTGTTGTTGTCCGGGCCTTCCACCGCCGCTGCGTTGCTCAAAATGACCCGCACGCGGATGACGCTCAGTGCGCGGTATCGCGTCGGAATGAGCGGCGCGTCCAAACGGGCGGGGGCCATTTGCATCGGGGCGGCTGGGATTGGATTTTTCACGCCGTGCCCGCTCGTCGGCTTTACGTTGACGAATGGCGGCAATTCTCTGTTCAATCGGAATTTCCAGAGATTCCACGGATTTCTGGGCATAATCAAAATCTGGCAACGTCACGCGCGGCAGGCGTTTACCGATTGTCTTTTCGATATATCTAAGATTTGATTCTTCATCCGGAGCTACAAATGTAAATGCGTCACCTGTAGCAGATGCCCGGCCCGTGCGGCCAATGCGGTGTACGTAATCTTCCGGCACATGCGGGCAATCAAAATTTATAACATGCGAAACATCGGCGATGTCGATACCGCGTGCGGCAATGTCTGTGGCCACCAGCACACGGAATTTGCCGGCTTTGAATCCGGATAATGCGCTGCTGCGCTGGGCCATGGAACGATTGCCGTGAATCGGGGCGCAGGAAATATGGTTTTTATCCAGCGTGGCCGCCAGGCGGTTGGCGCGGTGTTTGGTGCGCGTAAAGCAGATTACCGATTCCAAGCCCTGATTTTCCAGGAGTTTGATCAGCAATGCTGATTTCAAATGCTGGGCGACGGGGTAAATGGCTTGGGTAATGGCGGCTGGAGGAGTGGTTTGTCGATCAATTTGAATGGTTACCGGATCCTTGAGCATTTCACGTGTGAGCTGACGGATTTCCGATGGCATGGTTGCGGAGAAAAACAGAGTTTGCCGCTTGGCTGGCAGCATTTTGAGAATTCTTCGGATATCCGGGAGAAATCCCATATCCAGCATACGGTCCGCTTCATCCAGGATCAGAATTTCCAGTCCGTCAAATTTGGCGTAGGATTGCCGCAGATGATCCAGAAGCCGACCGGGGGTGGCAATCAAAATTTCTGTTCCCGTGCGAAACGCATGGGCCTGCGGTCCCATACTCAGGCCGCCGATAATTGCGGCGCCCGATATGGGGGTGTGAACCGCCAGGGTATTGAGATTTTCAAGTATTTGTGTGGCCAGTTCGCGCGTCGGCGTCAATACCAGCGCCCGTGCGGTGCGGCGTGCCTGTTGGGGCTGACGATTCATCAAATGGTGAATTGTCGGCAGCATGAACGCTGCCGTTTTGCCCGAGCCAGTGGCGGCACAGGCTAATACATCTTTGCCTTCCATCGCCGGCGGGATCGCCTGCGCCTGAATGGGAGTTGGGTGGGTGAAAGCGAGGTCTTTAATGCCACGCAGGATGTCGGCATGAAGGCCGAAAGAGGAAAAGGGCATAACGCTCCAATAGAATATCCGATCCCGCAAACGCTAAACCGCAGGCTTCGGTGAATTTTCCCGCGTAAGCAACTCAACATTGAGGGGTTCATCGTCGGGAAGGATGATCTGGCAAATGGTAGCAGATCATCCAAAACAAAGCAAATTGCGGGAAATAGTATTTCTTTGTGGGTGTGGCCGGTTTTATCGGGATTTGCAAAAGGTATTGGAAAGCGGCGGTTTGGCCCTATTCGCGCACCTAACGGCACCGGGTTGTCACCACGGTGCTCGGACGAGACGCAGCGCCCCGCAAGCACCGGTCCCGACGCATCGGGACGGCGCCGTTGCCCCGATTGCCAGCTCAAACCGCCGCTTATCGGGGGTCACTACCAGTCCCGATAAAAACGGGCACACCCTTCTTTGTTCCCTGACAGATTCCTGGGAGCCTGTCCAAGTAGTCGCAATCCTGGCCATTACTTGGACGGGCTCCTAGCTGGCCATTTGCCGGAGCAATGCGGGCGGTGCCAGCATAAATAGTTCCCCGTTGAATTTATCTTCGCCAGAAAGTTCTATGCCGGCAATCGCGCCTTTTTTCATTTCAAATTGGCCGTGGCCCCGACCACATAACATGGCGATCCAACGGCTCAAAATAGGCTCATGACCAATGGCCGCTACGCCGCGGGCTGCCGGATTTACCGCAACGACCTTGGAAAGAAATGCCTGCAAGTCATCCGGCGGAGCCAGGCTTTCAGAAATCTGAACGGTAATGGGATAACGCTGCGCCGCGTCAATATGATGCGCAAGAATTTCCGCCGTTTGCCGGGCCCGCGCAAAGGGCGAACTGAAGATCAGGTCGATCGGCGGATCCAGTCGGATAAAGCCCTCCACGGCCCGACGGAATTTCTTTACGCCCTCGCGCGTTAAAGGCCGGTCCGCATCGGAAACGCTTTCACTGGGGTCTGCGGCAATGCCGTGCCGGATCAGGTATAACTTCATGCACTTTCCCTTACAAACATTGCCGATGAATATAGATCGTCTCTCCGCTGGCGTACCGCAAGCCGCCATCCAGTGCGGAAACAATCACTTCCGCCACAGATTCGGAATCGAGAATATCACGCGCGGGAACTTTTGATGCAATCGGAAGGGCGCGGAACATCGGCGTCTCGACCGCTCCCGGGGCGATTGCAATAACGCGTACGGCAATTTCCCGCCCCTCGCGGGCCGTGGCTTTGGTCAATAAGTTAACGCCCGCTTTTGCGGCACCATAGGCCGCCAAACCGGCAAATGGATCCCGCGCCGCTTCCGAGGAAATATTAATTATCACGCCAGCTTCACCGTGCAAGCGCTGCTGTTGGTTCAGAGCGTCAAATTGCTTTTTGAAAACTCCCCAGATCGCCCGGGTCATATAAAATACCGAGGACAGATTTGTATCCAGAATTTCCCGCCATTGTTCCACCGTTATGTCACACGTTGGTTGCATCGCAGCGGCCCCGGCGCAATTAATTACCGCGTCAATACGGCCTTTCCATTCCAGCGCCCGACCAATGAGCTTCTCAACCTCATCCGGTTTGCTTACGTCAGCAGGGCAGCAGATGAGTTCTCCGCCTGAACCATTTTGTGTGGCGGCAAAGGCATTGAGCTTTGTGCTGTTACGTCCGGCAATGACAACGGCATCACCGCGGGCCAAAAGCTTTTTCGCGGTTGCACATCCAATGCCGCTGCCTCCACCGGTAATTATGATAACTTTCATAAAAAACTCCTGAATTTCAGCGCGCGAATAAACTGTGCTCGGCAAAGAACTTCACCATCACCGGCTCGATGCGGTCACGCAGGCACGTATTGGCGTAGGCCACCCATGCTACTGGGCTGGTAACATCCAGTATGCCGTCTACCCTTCCGCCCAAGGCGTTGGATAATATCACGCCGGCCTCCTGGGCAATGAGCATGGTGCTTAAATCATACGCATGGGCGCAGAGTCCGGCGGGTTGTTGTGTGATCTGGTAGAAATGCGGACGCACATCGGCGACAAACCGGTCATGTCCGACCATGACTTCATAGAGTTGCCCACCCGTTGAGATATATTGATCATCAAATACGAGTGGTCTGCCCGGATCAACTCCGCCGCCGCAACGCAGGGAAATACTCTCCATTAATTCCGCCGCCAACGCCTTTGTGCCGGGAAAAAAACTCACCACCGATCCAAAGCCATGGGCAATGTCCGTGGCGCTGCTGGGCCGCAGAACCAGCGGTGCCGATTGGCCGGAGACCAGATTTTCCCGCACTGCCGCTGCGCCTCTGCCTCGCACCGCCCATAGCACATCCGACTGATTTTGTTTGCTGGTGGGAATTTCCACCTGCACCGCCGCTGTTATATCGGATAATCGCGTCGATGAGCCGTTATTGACCGCAACGCCCGCCAGCAACCAGCCTGATCGTTTGTCATACATCAGCCCGCGTGTGCCATCAATGGGATCCACAATCAGCCGAAATGCCGCATCAGCCGGTGCTGTGCCAGAGGGAAAGCATTTCATACCCTCGGTGCCATTTTCATCCTCAATACCTTCGGCAATCAAAACCAGCGGCAGTTCACGACCCCACCGTTGGCAAAAATCCTCCAGTACCGGGTCGATATGTGTATCCAATTCATAAATGGTGTCGGCGGCGGTTTCACGCGCTACTTGAGCCAGTGGTTGATCCCCGACCGATGTTACGGGCTGACGGGCAGCCATTGCAGCTTCACGAACGCGTGCGCCGAGTTCACGCATATGTTTAACAAAATATGCCCCATCGCGCGGCAATAAATGCATTCTAAAGCCTCACAACCAACATATGACCACTCTCGCCGAGTCACGCGGAAACGTCAACCAATCCAACAGGAACTGAAATATTAACGGATCATGCATCAATCCAGACATTTTCTACGCACACGCGAATATAAGATAACCGTTTTGCGCATCAATAATGCAATTTTGCACTGATTGTCTGGCACGTTTTTGACCGATAATAGCACTGGGATAGGTTCTTGGAGCTTTAGCCCGGGACTTTGTACGAGTTGCACGATGCCCACTACACCTTCAACTGCCGAATCCAGAGAGCCAACGCCATCCGCGTTGTTTCGTATGAATTGTATTTACCGTGCGTTGCTGGAACAAGAGCAACTGCTGGTGGAAGCAACCGATCGTCCAGGGTTGTTAAACAGCATTTGTGAGCGGCTTATCGCTACGGGCTTTTTTGATATTGTCGGCATTGGATCGCCTGATGCCGACGGAATGGTGCGATACCATCATGCGGCAGGCCCGCAGGCAGCCGAATTGATACAAACCTTCAGTACGGCAATAAAATTGGGAGCGGGAACCCTTTCCGGTGAAGCCATGAGCAGCGGAAAAATGCAGGTAAGCAACCATTATCTTAATGATCCGCGTACATCAGCCTTTCAGGCTAAAGCTCGAAAAATGAATATCAACGCCTGGGCGGCGATCCCGATTGTTGTTGATGATAAAACGTGGGGAGTATTCGGAATTATAAGTCATCGGGAGGACTATTTTGATGACGATATGCTGCAACTGCTGTCTACCAGCGCGATGCTCATTGGGCGGGCACTGGAGCGTCGCAATCTTTTCGAGCGACTGCAAGATCGACAAATTGCGTTGGAACGACTCAACGGTCTGTATCATGCCATGCTGGAAGAATCAAAATTCATATTAAGCGCGGGTGATGAACGCCAGCTTCTGCAGGGGACCTGTGATACTCTTGTCACGAAGGGAACTCTTTTACTTGTAGGCATAGGATGCCCCGATGACAAGGGCATTATGCGGTATCGATTCGGTGCCGGTTTAACATCGGATGAAATTATGCAGGGGTTTGCGTTTTCCGTGAACGACGGCGCACCGACGCTATCCGCGGAAGCCTGGCGGACGCAGAGACTCCAATACAGCAATGATTATCCCAAGGACCCCCGTGCCGTGGGCTTTAACCGGGAATTGGCGGCGCGAAATATAAACGCATTGGCTACTGCCCCAATATTTCGTGGCGGGCGAATCTGGGGCGTGCTTTCCGTGGTTTCCAGCCATAAGGATTTTTTTGATCCGGACATGTTAAACCTGCTGTCAAGTTGCGCTCAAATGCTGGGACGGGCGCTGGATTCAATGGATATGAAATCTCGGCTCGAACGTCTGGGCAGTTTATATAAATCTTTAAGTATTCAGGGCGAAATCATTCTTGAAGCCCCGGATGAAAACACCCTGCTGACGCAGACCGTTGACCAATTGGCGCGTGGTGGACTGTTTATCACCGTTACCGTCGCGAGACCCAACGCGGCTGGAATATTTGAATATGTTGCCATTGCCGGAAAAGGTGGCGATCAGATTCAAAAGCATCGTGTTTCACTGATGGTCGGGGACAGCAAAAGTCTGATGGCCAGAGCGTGGCGCGACAATCAGCTCTGCTGGTCTGATGATTATCAATCGGATGTCGCACTGGAAAACAATCGTCAGGTGGTCATGGCCATTGGGGGAAAATCTGCCGCAGCAGTGCCGATTATCCGTAAAGGCCACATCTGGGCGGTCATGGGACTGATTTCAAGCCATGAAAATTTATTTGATCAGGAAATGAGAAATCTCATATCCCGCGTGGCACAACTGCTGGGCCATGCACTGGATGAAATTGACCTCCGCACCCGATTGGATGAAGAATTAACACAACAGGCGTGGCTGGCCAGCCATGACACACTTACCGGCCTGCCCAATCGCGCGACTTTGGAAGGGCATATCGAAAAGGCCGTCGCCAGAGCACAGCGGCACAAGACGCTCATGGCCGTGGCCATGATGGATGTCAATGATTTTAAGCTCATTAATGACACGTATGGACATGCGTCCGGAGATGCTTTTTTGCGTGCACTGGCAGGACGAATCAAAAACGCTTTGCGTAAAACCGATTCCGCGTTGCGCCTCGGCGGGGATGAATTCGTCATTATTCTGGAGGATTTGCGCAATGTGGAAGATGCAACGGCCTACTTCGAGCGTCTGGCGGCGGTGCTTGATGAAGCCTTTTCTTTGCCGGGAAACCGACGAATTAATGTCTCCGCCAGCATCGGCTATTGTATGTTCCCCGCTGATACCACTGCCTCGGAAGGCATGCTGCGCCTGGCCGACAGCGCGCTATATCGCGTGAAAGCCTGTAAAACCGGGCGCACGCAATGGCGATCCTGCTCCCAGATTTAATGACCAATTTAATGCGTCACAGCACCATCGCACGCCGGGCCTACCAGTTTGGCATATTTTGCCAATGCGCCGTGGGTATACATCGGAGCTTTGGGCTTCCATTGCTTACGCCGCTGGGCCAGTTCATCATCGGAGAGTTCAACGTCAATGGTACCTTTTTCCGCATCTACTGTGACCATATCGCCATCACGTACCAGAGCAATGTTGCCACCGACTTGAGCTTCGGGTCCGACATGCCCGATGCACAGTCCGCGTGTGCCGCCGCTGAATCGACCATCGGTGATCAGGCAAGTGTCATATCCCAGCCCCTGGCCGACAATAGCGGCGGTAACGGCCAGCATTTCTCTCATGCCAGGGCCACCCTTGGGGCCTTCGTAACGGATAATGACTACATCGCCTTTTTTAATTTGCAGGCTCTGCACCGCTTTCATGGCGTCCTGTTCTGAATCAAAGCACTTCGCCGGGCCGCGATGCTGTAATTTTTTCACGCCGGTGATTTTTATTACGCATCCTTCCCTGGCCAGATTTCCCTTCAGGATTCTCAAGCCGCCATTGGGGCTGATGGCTTTTTCCACTGGTACCACTACATCTTGTCCGCCGGGCAAGACGACGTTTTTTAAATTTTCCCGCATGGTTTTACCCGTTACGGTCATGCAGTCACCATGAATAAGGCCCGCATCCAGCAGTACTTTGAGAATCACGGGAATACCACCCACGCGGTAAACATCCAGCGCGACATATTTCCCGCCTGGTTTAAGATCGGCCACTGTGGGGGTGCGCCGGCTGATGCGTTCAATATCATCAAGTGTTAATTTCAGGCCCGCTTCGTGAGCAATCGCCGGCAGATGCAGGCAGATATTCGTGCTGCCGCCGGTGGCTGCACCAATGGCGACCGCATTTTCCAGGGCTTCGCGCGTCATAATGTCGCGTGGACGAAGGTTGCTTTCCAGCAATTGCATGACCTGCCGACCTGCCGATTTGCAGAATTCATCGCGTGACAGTTCCACCGCCGGCGGAGAACCCGATCCGGGCAACGCCATGCCCATAGCCTCCGCCACGCACGCCATGGTGTTGGCGGTAAATTGCCCACCACAGGATCCCGCCGAAGGGCACGCGTTGCATTCCAATTCATAGAGTTCGGCATCGGTCATTTTGCCGGCGGCGTGAGCGCCTACGCCTTCATACACATCTACAATTGTTACATCCCTGCCTTTGAATTTTCCGGGAAGGATGGTGCCGCCATAGATAAATATCCCCGGCAAATTAAGCCGGGCCAAAGCCATAAGCGTACCCGGCAGTGATTTATCACACCCGGCCAGTCCCACCAGGGCATCATATCGATGCGCGTGCATCATGAGTTCAATAGAGTCCGCAATGACTTCACGCGAAATCAGCGATGCCTTCATTCCTTCATGCCCCATGGCAATGCCATCGGATACCGCAATAGTGACAAATTCCCGCGGTGTGCCACCGGCGGACTTAACACCATCCGCCGCCGCGCGGGCCTGCCGATCCAAGGTGATATTGCACGGGGTGGCCTGATTCCATGTGCTGGCTACACCCACCCACGGCTGATGAATATCCGCATCGGTAAGACCCATGGATCTAAAAAACGCTCTTTGCGGCGCACGATCAAAACCTTCAGTAACTTCCGGACTTCGGGGACGATTAACCATTTATAGAACTCCTGCACACAAGTATCACGAGTAAACAAATCCATGGCCGCCCATGTCGAACCCTTCGGGTCGGCCAAACCTCGCGCTGCGTATAGTTTACGCGCCCACGGCCCGGACGCCAGTGCGCTGGTAGCCAGCCGATAAGGCGAGGCCATTTTCCCAGTCACTGCGAAGGCCATTCCGCAGGCCGGAATCTTCACTCGTCCGCGCCGATATGGACGGTTGGGCGCGGTGCTGGGCATATTGGTGGTAACGGGTCAATGACGATGGGGGGAAGAATCCGGAATCCAGTGTTGGCGCGGGTGCTTCGTTTCAACGGGCGGCCAATATGTCCACCTTGGCGGCAAGCTCGGACAGCGGGGTGGTCTATTCATGCCTTTTTAGAACGGTCGAATAATTGGCAGACTGCCGCGCGGCTGTAACCGGGGCGAAGGCTGCTGGCTCCCACGGATGCTCCAGTTGGTCAACCCCCTCCCATGGCCCGCGCGGTGGCCAGTCGATGCCATTTGATCGGGGTGCTTTCGTTAGCGTATAATGATTGTAAGAGCTGTTGGCGTCGGCTGCCAATTTATTTATTACCACGGGGGCGGATTCGGAGGCTTTTATGCGTCCCTCTACCCCACAATCTGATCGCGCGGCTTGGCTCAAAGGGCCGGCGTTTGAGTGTTCCGTCAAACCCGCAGCGCAGAATCGGCCATGGCGATTGGTTTTGCTCGGCCCACCGGGCGTGGGCAAGGGGACGCAGGCCGAATTACTTGCCGCGCAATTTGGGGCGTGCCATCTTTCCACGGGCGATGTATTTCGTACCGCCAAGCGTATGGATTCCTGCCATGCGACTGCGGCGATGGGCGAGGCGCTGGGGTTAATGCGGGCGGGCAAACTGGTTTCCGATGAACTTGTCATGGCAATGGTGGCAGAGCGTTCCGGATGTCTGCACTGCGGCGGCGGATTTATTTTAGATGGATTTCCGCGTACGGTGCAGCAAGCGATGGATTTTGATAAACTTCTGGCGACCGAACACATTGTTCTGGACGCGGTTATCGACTACGAATTGTCACTGGATGCCACGATTGCCCGCGCCGCGGGCAGACTGACCTGTCCCAATTGCCATGCGGTATATCACACGGCGAGTAAACCCCCAAAAATTGTCGGCATGTGTGATCAGTGCGGAGCCAAGCTCAAGCAACGGGAAGATGACCGCCCCGAAGTGGCCTGTATCCGTATGCGTCAATACACCGCCGTGACCGAACCCCTTACGGCCTATTACCAGCAGCGGGGCGTGCTGATTCCCATTTCAGCCGAGCCTTCGCCATCACAAATATTTGCCAATAGCTGCAAGGCGTTAGAGGCTCGTCGGGCGCAAGGCATCGCGAAAAAATAACCTGAGCATTCTGGCTGGTTCTTTTGGCCCCGATTGTGATCGGGGCGTTGCTGGTTATCCCGACGGGTCGGGACGGATATGCGCCTCGCGAGCGCCTTGCCGGCGGTCAAAATTCCTGCGCCATAATTGCTCAGGTGATTGCTTCGCGATGCCTAAGCTCACGTCTGCCATTGCTGCAAAGCCCGCATATAACGCACGCGTTCGCAGGTTTCCGGATCGGGCATCTGATCAAAGCGCATGCGGCCACGGAGTTCTTCTATCGACTGGCACTGCTGTTGGCGCATAGAATGTTGAAATTCCGCGAGCATGTCATGCAGAGCGTCCGGGCCTTGGCGCAATACCGCTGAAACCACTTGAGCGGCATTAGCGCCTGCCTTGATGGCCTTAAAAACATCCGTCCCGGTGTTGATGCCTCCGGAAATCGCCAACGAAATATTCAGATGCTGTGCCATGACCGCCAACCAGTAAAGGCGTATCTGCAAATGTGAGCCGTCGCGATGATTTTCCGCATTTTCGGCATTGCCGACGTTCAACTCCTCGGGCACCTGATACACACGGTTGAACAATACCAGCCCCGCCGCGCCGGCCCTCTGCGCGGCCGCCGCAAAATGTGGCAGCGATGAGAGAAACGGCGAAAGCTTAACAGCGACAGGTATGCGCACCGATCCGGCAACCATACGGATAATGTCGAGCATCTGGTGTTCAACATCATGGCCGCTGATCGTCGGATCGCTGGGAAAGGCGTAGAGATTTAATTCCAATGCGTCAGCTCCGGCCTGTTGAATATGTTCAGCATAACGTATCCACCCACCCGGCCTTGAACCGTTTAGTGAAGCAATGACGGGAACTTCCACTGCTCGCTTGATACGTTCAATTTGCGCCAGGTATTCTTTTGGACTGGCGCGAAATGCCGCAGGATCAATAAAATCTTCCTGTCGTGGCTGCGCATCGGCATACATTTCCCGCAGATACACTGTTGAAAAATGCTCTCCATCAAGCTGTTCCTGAAACAGCGAGTGCATTACCACAGCTCCCGCTCCCGCACCAACAAGCTCACTTACGCGATCAGAATCATCAGCCAGAGGTGATGCACCGATGATTAGCGGGGTTTCAAGTTTTAATCCCATGTATTGGGTTTGCATATTCATGATTATTGTCCTTTACGTTTCCAACGGAGGCCATCGCCGATATCCGCCGGTATCCGGTATTATTCTACAGGAAAACAACCTGTTTGGATTCACTTATCAAATTAATAAACGTTCCAACGCCGACATAATCCAGATTCGGGTATTCGATCATTTCCTGTTCCTTGAAGCCCATGACGTTCATGGACATCTCACAGATGTGGATGCGCACGCCCAGTTCGCCGGCTTCCTTGATGAGTTCCTCAAGGGATTTAACGCCGCGCTGTTTCATAACGCCGCGGATCATCTTCGGGCCGATGCCGGCCATTTGCATTTTGGAAAGCGGCAAGGCGCATGATCCCCTCGGCAGCATCATTCCAAACATGCGATCCAGTAGGCTTTTTTTTGCATACTTTTTAGGATCGCGTAAGGCCGCAATGGCCCAGAACGTGAAAAACATGTCCACTTGAATATCATACGCCACGGCTCCAAGCGCAATGATGAACGCCGCAATCGTCGAGTCCAGATCGCCCTGCATGACTCCGATGGCAAGCCGGTCGTTCCCGGCCGATTTCTCGATGGCAGTGACGCGTTGCGTTAAATCAGCGATCTTTTTGTCAATATCCGAGAGTTCAAGAACAGCCATGACAAACTCCTTTATTTACCATGATCAGCCGCGTACGGTGGCGGCGTAAAACATTTCGTGCTCAGGCGGCCACTTTTTCAACCGACTGCTCTTCAAGTGTTCGGGCCGCGCCCGCGGCCTGCTTGACGCCCGCCAGATATATCGACAACGGCCTATACATAATATGCGACCACTTGCTGAAGGGCACTTCCACCACCAGCATAGGCACGGCAATGGACAGGTGGATCACGTAAATGAGATACGTGGCCATCGGTAATCCGCCCACGCGGAAAATATTAACCATAATGCCGGTTAAGGCGGTAAGAAACAGCATAATCAGAAATATCCAGTCGCTGGCTTCGCTGAACAGATGGATCGGCTCCTTACGCCGCCAGCGGGAAATCATGAAATCCAAGGTCGGATAAAGCAGGGCAATCGTGGCATAATAGCCCCAGAGCCGCTGTGGATAATAAAATGGATACACGGTGTCGGTCTGAAACCAGCGTAAGAGTATCAGCACCAGCGTGAGCATGCTTAAATAACCGGAAACCAGCAGCAGGTGCTTGATCCAGCGAATGCCGCTGTGATGCGACCCGCATTTATGCCAGCGTTTCTGCGTAAACAGATGCACAAAAAACAGCGGTATCTGCTGGATAAAAATCTTGGGTGAAATACGGAACATATTCCGTCGCCCCAATGTCCACCAGGTCATGCGTGCGGCCCCAGCCAGAAGAAAAAACGACAGCACCGCCGCCATGATCCAATCACCAAGTTCAACTGCATGAACCGGTGCAAACGTATTGAGTTCAACTTTGTTAAAAACCATGGGGCCGTGAAATGCCACAAACAGTCCGGTGACAAACAGGCCGACCAGAACAATAGCCAGTATCTCGGCCAGAGCTGATTGATAGAACAATTTAGCCAGCCCGGTAAAATCATAGCGCGACGTAAGATACCGTCGTGAAGCCATCATCGTTTCCGCCGGGTTGGCCTGGCGCGGACAATTGGTGGTGCAGTCGCCGCAATAATAGCACATCCACGGGTCGAGACTTTCTTCCAGTTTAGCCTGTTGCCCGGTCTGAATCAGGCGGATCACGCGGCGGGGGAAACCACCGCCTGAATCTTCCGACATGGGACAGATGGTGGTGCAAGTTCCGCAGTTCATACACATATCGATATCTTGTCCGCCAAATCGGGTGATATCCAGATGCAGATCAGGGTTAAATTTTCCAGCCATGGTACAACCTCATCATTCTCTTGCCATTCTCCAAGCCATCGGCGGATCAAGCTTTTTTGGGGGCTGCCGGCTCCGGCTCCGTCAGACCGTAGCGGATATATCCATCGGTTTCACCGAGTTCCCGAACTTCGCCATATTTGCGCATTCCGGCAATGTGCCTTAAAACATCGTTAGCCGGCAATTTCAGGCTTTCCGCCAGAGAAGGCACCGTATCCGGCTGATTTTGCAGCGATTTTCGAATGGCCTTACGGGCCGTAAGAAAATCCTTGTGCCGCTTTAACTTCGCTTCGTCAGTGCCGCCCATCCGGGTTCGGAAATCGGCCAGAGCCTTTTTCTGTTCGGGCGTAATCGCTTTTTTTGCCATTGAACACCGTCCTTGTTAAACCGTCGCGGGAGCCATATCCCGTACCAGGCCATCGACCATCGCATCATATTGATCAATCCGCCACCCGCTAACATTGATAGCCTGAGTCGGGCAGACCGCGACGCACGCCCCGCAACCTACACATAGTCCGGGATTGACATGCGCTTTTCGAACCGCGCGTCCATTTTCCTGGGTTTCCACCATCGTCAAAGCCCCGTCATATTCACATTGCGTAAGGCACACGCCGGAGCCTTCGCATACATGTGCATCCACCTCGGCGACATAGGGATTCAGTTCAACTTCTTCCGTGGTAAACATCGCCCGTGCCTTGACCGCAGCCGCACCGGCGGCGGCCAAAGTTTCCTGAATATTCATGGGCGCTTGCGATGTGCCAGCCAACAAGACTCCATTTACGGAAATCTCAACGGGGCGAAGCTTGGGGTGAATTTCCTGCAGGAAGCCGTCCTCACCGCGGGGAAGCTTCAGTTGATCGACCAATGTTTCGCACGGCCCCGGCGTCATTCCCACCGCCAACACCACCATATCCACTTCCAACTCCAGCTCCTCACCCCATGATAGATAATCTTTAACGTTGATCCGTAAGGGTGAAGTGGGTCCATTGGCATTGGTGACGGTGGGAGGTTCGTCCCCGTGGTAACGGAAAAACACCACACCCGCACGGGAAGCATCAGTGTAGTATTCCTCATGCCCACGGCCATAGGTTCTAATATCCTGGTGCAGATCATAAACGCGGGTTTCGGGAAATCTCTGCCGCACCTGCAAAGCCTGATTCAATACGGTCGTGCAGCAGACGCGCGAACAATAGGTATTGATACGGCCATCCGGTCCGGGGGTATGGACGCCATCAATCTGCCGACTGCCTACACAATGAATAAAAGCGATGCTGCGGATAGACCGACCATCATATTGCAGTATTCGGCCATCTGCGCTTTGTGTGGCCAAGAGCGAATTAAATTCTACAGTTGTAAGAACCGTCGGGTGCTTTTTATAGTTGAATTCACCATCTGCGGGCGCGTAAGGTTTAAATCCGGTAGCCATGACAATCACACCGACCGTGGTATGAATATCGGTAGTCTGGCCGGATGGGCCGAAATTACCATGAATACCAACTTCAAAGTTACCAATGAAGCCGCTTACTTTGGTGACTTTGCTGTTCAGCAGTATTTCGATTTTCGGATTGGCCAGTACCTGGGATTCCATTTTGGCGGCCAACTGTGCTGCCGCCTGTCCGGTGGGAAACAGGCGGTTAAGGGTGTGTAATTTTCCACCCAGACGATCGGACTGTTCCACAAGTACCACGGGAATTCCACATGCGGCCAAATCCGCAGCTACTTTCATTCCAGCAGTACCGCCACCAACCACCAAAGCCCGACGATGATTGGGCAGGCGAATTTTATCCAGTGGTTTGGAGCGACTGGCCTTTCCGACAGCGGCACTGATGAGTTGAATTGCCTTGGCGGTAGCACCGCGCGGATCATGCTTGTGCGCCCATGAGCATTGCTCGCGGATATTGACATGTTCATACAAATACGGGTTCATATTGCTACGCATCACCGCGCCGCGGAACGTCAACTCATGCAGAAACGGCGAGCACGATGCCACGACAACCCGATCCAGCTTTTCCTGCCTGATGTCATCGCTGATGGTCTGCTGTCCGGGATCTGAACACATAAATGTGTGAACTTTGGATACCGTAACGCCTGGAATCAGCCGACAAATCTCGGCTACATGATCGGTATCGACAACATCGGAAATATTGCCGCCGCAACGGCAGATATACACGCCGATACGCGGTGTTGCGGGAACCGGGGCATCGTGTAAGACATTTTCATTCACGTTATCCATGGTCAACCTCATTTATGCAATCAGTTCCAACGCTATGGTTTTCGTGTGGTGGCCAGGTGTCGCATGGGCACTTAAATAACGCCCTGCTTCCATGGCCGCGGCACCAGCCTCGGCAATGCTGTCGACGATGTCCTTCGGGCCTGCCGCAGCGCCTGCAACAAATATTCCCGGAACGTTGGTAGCACACGGTGAAATGGGATCAGGTGTCGCCACAAAGCCGTCGCTTCCAATCTGCACCGGCGAAGCCGTTGTTGGATTCCATTGTGGAATCATTCCTTGCGCCAAAATCACCATGTCATGGCGCTGTTTGCGAACGCAGTCCTGCGGTTCCTCTGTCAGCTCCACATGCACCAGCAGATCATCCTTGTCCGCCGAGTCAATTTTGGATACTTTGCCGCGAACAAAGTTAATGCCCATGGCTTTGGCATTCTGATAAAACTGTTCATAACCCTTGCCGAAAGCGCGAATATCCATGTAGTAAATTGTTATGTCCGCCGTCGGAAGGGATCCCGACAATAACATAGCCTGCTTGATGGCGTACATGCAGCAGACTCTTGAACAATAAGGCACGCCAATGGTCTGATCCCGGGACCCCGCACACTGCACAAAGGCAATGGATTCCGGAATTTTGCCGTCCGATGGACGCAGGACGCGGCCATAGGGTCCGTGCGGCGCCAGTAATCGCTCCAGAGTAAGCGGGGAAATAACATTCAGATTCCGGGCGGCACCATATTGCGGCTTGATCGTTAAAGCATTGAGCTGAAACCCGGAAGCCAGTATCACCGCATCCGCATGGATGGTTTCCTGTTGCGGCTGCTGATCAAACTCAATGGCATCGGTCGGACAAGCCCGGAGACACAATCCACAAGCCAGACAATAATCCGCATCCAGAACGGCCTTTTGCGGGATGGCATTGGTAAAAGCCACGGAGATGGCGCGAACCGATCCAAGACCCTGTTCAAACACATCCGGGTATTCGGTATCACAGGCATATTCGCACAGTCGGCAGCCGATGCACTTCTCGGCATTGACATACGTCGGTTTGCGCGTCACCACCAACGTATGGCCTGCCTCGCCGGGCGTTATCGACTCCACCTCGGTATACGTAAGCAGTTCAATATTTTCATGGTGCGCGGCAGCAGACATTTTAGGCGTGGTAATGCAACTGGCGCAGTCCAGTGTCGGATAAACTTTGCTTAAGCTGATCATCCGCCCGCCGATGCTGGCCTGCCGTTCCACCACTGCAACTTTGTAACCCTGATCGGCAAGGTCCAAAGCGGACTGTAATCCGGCGATTCCACCGCCGATGATGACGGCATCTTTATGACGTTGACTATTGGCACTGGCAATCATAAACGACACACCTTTCGACATCAGGACAACGCGAGTTATTACGCTGCATGCACCTGCGCTTGATCGCGCATCCGCGCCCGCGCCAGATGTTGCAGTTGACCAGCCACCGACTGATTCACCGGACCCAGTGCGCGGAGTTGTTCATCCAATTGTCCAATTTCTTTCAAATACGCCTTGATACAAACCGTACAGATGGCCGTCAGACGGATGCGCTGTATTTCCAGTCCACCGGATTTCATGCGTGTCGTCAGGGCGTCAATGCGCGCTGCCAATCGGTCGTAGGCCCCGCGGTAGGGACAATCAGAACCACATGCCGCAATTAAAATTCCGTCAATGCCCTTGGCGTAGCAACGCAGATAGAAGTCCTCCGGAAACAGAACGGGTGACGGAACTCGAAATACATACACATTAGCGCCATATTCCAGATGCGCTTTGCCAACCGCATCAGCACCAGGATAGGCGCACGCCTCTGTGGCCAGCACGAGAATTTTCGGATTGAACTTGTTTTCAGATAACATCTGTCGCTCCTAGCATTGCTTGGCCCGATGAAGCGGAATTATTTTTTCCGGCATACAAAAAGGCGATCATGGCCATCGGCCTGAATAATGCCCAGAAACTCATGGCCGATTTTTCCGGCCCATGCCGCAATATCCTTTCGCGATCCGACGTCGTTGGACTTTACTTCAATGATCTGACCAACTTTTACCGCACCAATTCCCTTCTTGGCCTCTAAAAGTGGTCCGGGACACGCGGTTCCGCGGGCATCGATAATTTTATCAGGGGTAACTTTTTCCAATGCTGCCGTATCCATTTTCCAATTCCTTTCAACAGCAAAAACATACACCGAACCACACAGCGCTAACACTTAGCGACCTTCTGTGGCCGGGACAACGTAAATTCAGAACTTGGCGGCGTCCGAAACGCGCATGACGCCGCAGGACTTTTCAAATCATCTAATGCGTCAGCGACCAAATTGGCGGCTTGAATAAACCGCTGGTCGGCGACATGGTAATAAATGCTGCGCCCGGAACGCATGTAATTAACCGCCCCAAGTTGCCGCATCAGCCGCAGGTGTTGCGAGGTATTGGCCAGCGTGATGCCGGCCTCGCGGGCAATTTGCGATACGCCGTGCGGCCCGTCCTGCAGACAACAGAATATTTTCATCCGCACCGGGTTGGCGAAGAGGCCGAAAAAAGTTCCCAGTCTTTCGCATAGTTGTTTATGGCGTGATCGTGTCATCATACACTTCCGTATCACCAACACATAGACGATTGCAAATACATGCAATTACTAGATTCATCATAGAAAACAGAATTGTGGCGTCAATACATTTCCGGAGACGTTTTTACCGCTTGGGAAATGATTGTTGTCCCCACACGTAAGTGCGCAGGCCGCAATGCGACCGCCGGCATGTAGACAATTCCCGTGTCTATCAAGGGTTATATGCACTTTATATGTTTCCGCCACGGATCGACTAAGAAAGTTACTCAAGGCTTGCTAAGACATTTTCCTATATCCGGAGCCGGATAGTTTCTTATGAGCGATAGCGGCACACTTCTTAGCAAATTCATCGCCCGAATTGGCTACACTCTTGATCAGGGCAAGAATTAGAACATGACGTGAAAGGAGAATGATCATGTCAAGTAAGCAAGTATTGTGTCGGATGTTCCACCAAAATGTGTCGGGCTGCGCCACGATAATGCGCAATAAAATCAACGTGTTTTGCGTCTTGCCTGCAGCTTCTTTCTCGTGGCTACTTGGACGCCACGGCGCGGAAGCGCTTCAGGCATGACGACTTGGGCCTTTT
>Ga0080006_1106473_pt1 | contig 84920 bp, 79 predicted proteins | sample RS3BMetagenome_FD_69209 | JGI IMG/M metagenome (GOLD analysis project Ga0080006, IMG submission 69209) | Ferric oxide microbial mat and aquatic microbial communities from Rainbow Spring, Yellowstone National Park, USA - RS3B (SPADES... ... | reverse complement strand
GCGCACCGGGCCGACCGACGAGGACCCCCGGTGGCGCTTCACACCCCAGCCGCCCTTCGGCCAGGAGCCCGGCCTCGGGCTCGACCGGCCCCCGGACGCGCCGGGGAGCGGTTGAGCGGCATCCCCGGAGTCTCGCGGCCGCGGGACCGAGGTTCGGGGCGTGACGGACGTGAGGTGGAAACGATACGAGGCGCACCCCGCCGGCGTGTGGTGGTCCTGGCGGAGCTAGAGCTCGCCGGCGTCGATCAGCCGGGCCCGGACGAAGTCGATGGTCGCCGCCGTGCCGACGCCGAGTTCCGTCCATGGGCTCCAGCCCAGTTGGATCCCGGCACGAGACGGGTCGAGGGAGTTACGTGCCAGTTCACCCGCACGCAACGGCTGGAACGTCGGTACCGCATCGACGCCGGCCTGGACCACCATCTCCCGGAACAACGTATTGACTGACGTCTCCCGACCGGTGCCGACGTTGCAGACCAGTCCGCCTCCCTTGGTGGCGGCACGGACGAACGCATCGACCACGTCGTCGACGTATACGAAGTCGCGGGTCTGTTCTCCATCCCCGAAGATGGTGACGGGCTGGCCCCGGAGCAGTCGTTCGGCGAAGATCGCCACCACGCCGGCCTCGCCGTGGGGGTCCTGGCGGGGACCGTAGACGTTGGCCAGGGCCAGTGCGGCGAACTCGAGCGAATGCAGTTCACGGTAGGCGATGAGGTAGTCCAGGGCGGCCTTCTTCGACACGCCGTAGGGGGACAGCGGATGTTGGGGCAACGATTCCTTCAGCGGAAGCTCGGAGACGTCGGGCTCTCCGTAGAGGGTCCCACCGCTGGCCGCGAACACCACCCGCTGCGCACCGGCCTTCCTCGCCCCTTCGAGGACCCGCAGCGTGCCGAGCAGGTTCACGTCCGCGTCGAACACCGGGTCCGCCACGGATACCCGGACATCCGCCTGTGCGGCGAGGTGGAAGACGACTTCCGGCGACCGGCGGACCACGAGGTCCACCACCTCCGGCGAGCGGATGTCGAGCCGGTGGAAGGACAGGTCGTTGTCGGTCGAGGACCGGGCGGCGGCGAGATTCGACAGCGATCCGGTCGAGAGGTCGTCGATGACGTCCACCGAGTGGCCCTCGGCCAGCAGCCGGTCGACGAGGATCGATCCGATGAAGCCGGCGCCGCCGGTGACGAGTGCGCGCATGTTCAGCCCGCCGACGGGTACCGTTCGCCGTCGAGGGTCGTACCGGAGGCGAGGACGGATTCCGCACCGAGGACGGATACTCCGGTCACGACACACCGCTGTCCCACGATCGCACCGGGGCCGACGATCGAATGGTCGACGGTCGCCTGCGCCGCGACCCGGGCTCGGGGCAGGATCACCGAGTCGGACACCGTCGCGCCCTCCTCGACGACGGCCCCGGCCCCCACCACCGAGTCCGTCACCTTCGCACTGGGCGCCACCGACGAACCGCGGCCGAGCAAGGACCGGGTCGCCGATCCGGGTACGGCCTCCACCTCGCCGATCGTCCAAACGCCGGCGCCCAGTTCGGGGTCGGCGACGGCGTCCGGGGCCGGCGCCCCGGTCCTGCGGCCGCCGAGCAGGTCACGGTGGGCGCGCAGGTAGGCGTCGGGGGTGCCCGTGTCCAGCCAGTAGGCGTCGGAACCGCGGGCGAAGAGGGTGCCGTCGGCCACCATCGCCGGGAACGTCTCCCGCTCGATCGATACCCGGACGTCCGGGGCGATCCGGTCGAGCACCGACGGCTCGAACACGTAGATGCCGGCGTTGATCAGGTTCGTCGGCGCTTCGTCACGCGGCGGCTTCTCGATGAAGGCGGTCACCCTGCCGTCGGCGTCCGTCGGGACGACACCGAAGCTGCTCGGATCGTCGACCGGCGTCAGTCCGATCGTCCCCTCGGCCCCATGCTGCCCGTGGAACGTGACCAGATCACGGATGTCGAAGTCGGTGAGCACGTCCCCGTTGAGGACCACGAAGGTGTCGTCGATCCCCGCCAACGTCGCAGCGAACCGGACGGCACCGGCGGTGTCGAGTGGCGTGGGCTCGACGGCGTAGGCCGTGCGGACCCCGGCGATGACCCCGTCCGGGTAGGCGTCACTGAAGGCGTCGGGCCGGTAGCCGAGCGACAGGACTGCCTCGTCGATCCCGTGGGCGGCGAGATGTCCGAGCACCCGCTCGATCATGGCCTGCTCGACGATCGGGAGCATCTGCTTCGGGGCGGTGAGCGTCAGAGGCCGGAGGCGGGTGCCCTCGCCGCCCACCAGGACGACGGCCCTCACCCCGTCGTTCCGCCGGGCTTCGTCGTCGAGGTGGGGACCGAGGTGCTGGTCGGCGCCGTGGCGGTCGTCGAACCGGTCGTCGGCGTGAGCGTCGGTGCGGTCGTCGGTGTCGTGGGTCCGGACTGGTCTGCGGTGATCAGGCTGGTGATCACCGAGGCGGGCGGCTTCGGCACCGTGGCGTTGGCGGGGACGAAGGCCATCGTGATGAGCTGACCGTTCTGGAACAGCAGCTTCTGCGGATCGCCGGGCGTCTGCGCACCCTGCTTCGACGTGAAGTTGGGCCAGCTGTAGACGATCACGACCCCGGGCTTACCCGAGTCGGGGGTTCCCTTGGGGCAGATGTCCCCGTTGCTGTAGGTCGGCTTGCCGGGGTAACCGAGGGTCGAGTTCGTCAGTTCGAGCCCCTTGTAGCCGGAGACGAACTTGCCGAGCGTGGCGTTCGAGCCCGACTGCGAGCTGTCCGCCGGAGCGATCGTCACGACGCCGTTGCCGTTGGCCGTCAGGCCCTTCCCGCTCTTGGCGGCGTTCGACGGCAGGTTGGGCTCGATCGTCCCGCAGACATCGACGGCGAGTCCGGCGTACCAGGTCTGCTGGGTCGTGGGCGGTCCCGACGACGACGTGGACTTGTGGGTCAGCTGGTACCGGCTGAACACGATCAGGCCCAGGCCGACGATGATGATCACCGCCAGACTGGCGTAGAAGTTGACGGGCATCTGCCCGCGATAGGTCCGGCCGCCACCCGTGGTGGCGGCGCGCTGCACCCACTTGCCCGTCGAGTCGTTGGCCATGATCGACAGACACCCTACAACGTCCGCCCGACGGTCCGGGCAGAGGGTCGGCTGGGCATGGTCACGGGCGGGAGGCCCGGGCCAGGCAGGCCAGCACGGCCCGCACGACCACGCCGAACGCCACCAGCGGGAGCAGGGCCTTCCGCCAACCCGTGGACGACCGTGCCGCGAACCGGAGCAGCGACCGGTGGTGCTCGAGGATCATCCGGTACGGGTGCCGATCGGTCGACCAGCCCTGGAGGTGGGTGACCTCGGCGGCCGGGGCGTAGGCGATCCGCCACCCTGCACGTCCCAGGCGCCAGCACAGGTCGACGTCCTCCGCATACATGAAGTACGACTCGTCGAACCCGCCCACCTGTTCGAACGCAGGACGGCGGACGAGGAAGCACGCTCCCGACACCCAGTCGACGGCCCGGACCTCGGCCGGTGCCCCGTCGAGCTCGCTGCGCTGGTAATTCCGGGTGTACCGGTTGTCGGGCGCGAACAGGCCGAGCAAGGCGTGTCCGGCGGCGTCGACCATCGAGGGAAACCGTCGGGCCGACGGGTACCGGCCGCCCTCGGGGGTACGGATCAGGGGGCCGACCAGGGCGCAGCCGGGATCGCCGTCGAGCACGGCCGCCAGGGCCCCGACGGCACCGACCGGGACCTCGAGATCGGGGTTGCACACGAGCACGTACGGAGCCGTCGTGGCGGCCGCCCCTCGGTTGACCGCCGCGCCGTAGCCGAGATTGCACCCGGGGACCACGACGTCCAGGTCGGGGACGGCCGCACGGGCGGCGGCGAGGGATCCGTCGATCGACCCGTTGTCGACCACCACGAGTTCGGCCAGGCCCGATTCCCGCAGGTCGGCGACACAACGCGCCAGCGCCGGACCGGACTCGTAGTTGACGACGACCGCCGCGGTGCGCGAGGCGGCAGGCCGGAGAGCGCCGTCGGCGCCGGAGGTCACGGTTCGATCCGCGTGAACCGGTACTTGATCAGCGCGCGCAGGGCACCGATGCCGTCCCGCCAGGTGATCTTCTTCCCCTCGCTGAGTTCGCGCCCGGCGTAGGAGATCGGCACCTCGTAGATGCGGAATCCCCGGCGCAGGACCTTGGCCGTGATCTCGGGCTCGAAGTCGAAGCGGTCCGATTCGATGGTCAGTCCGTCGAGCACCTGGCGGTCGAAGAGCTTGTAGCACGTCTCCATGTCCGACATGGTCGACGAGTAGAGGAGGTTGGTCACGAGCGACAGGAACCGGTTGCCGATCCAGTGGAGGGGCAGCATGTTGATGCGCTCACCGGTGAACCTGCTCCCGTAGACGACACGTGCCTTGCCCCGCAGGATGGGCTGGAGCAGTCGCGGCCAGTCCTCCGGGTCGTACTCGAGGTCAGCGTCCTGGATGAGCAGGAGGTCTCCCCGGGCGACACCCATCCCGGTGCGGATAGCCGCACCCTTGCCCTGGTTGACGGGATGGGTGAGCACGCGCACCGTCGAGTCGGCCAGTGCCGACAGCACCTTGTCGGTCCCGTCCGAGGAGCCGTCGTCCACCACGACGACCTCGACGTCGACGGGAACGTCGACGGCCCGGATGCGCCGGATGATCTCAGCGACGGTGACCCGCTCGTTGTAGACGGGGACGATCACCGACAGCAGGCGGTAGTCGCGCCGGCCGTCTGCGTCCTCGCCGTGGCGACCCGCCCCGCCGGCATCGATTCCCTCGGGCTCAGGCATGCTGCGGCGCTCCTCGCTCGGCCCCCCACGTGGGGGTCCGTCCATTCTCCATCATCTCCACCCTCCCGACCGACGGTGCGGTCGACCCGGACCCGGTGCCGGTCGATGTCGGGATCCGCGGTGCGACCGACGCGACGCGGGCCACCGACGCCACGCGGGCGACCGGCACCCACGGCGCGCTCACGGCGCGGCCTCCGTGGTGGGCAGGCCCGCATCCTCGGCCAGGTAGGCCGCCGTGCGCGCGAGTCCCACCTCGAGACCGGTCGTGGGCTCCCACCCGAGTTCGGTGCGGGCCACCGTGATGTCGGGACGGCGACGCGTCGGGTCGTCGGTCGGAAGGGGCCGGTGCTCGACCGCGGACGGCGATCGGAGCAGTTCGATCACCGTCCGCGCCAGCTGCAGCACCGTGTACTCGTCGGGGTTGCCGATGTTGACGGGACCGGTGAGGTCGGAGTCGAGCATGGCCAGCAGCCCCCGCACCTCGTCCTCGACGTAGCAGAGGCTCCGCGTCTGGCTTCCGTCCCCGTAGACGGTGAGCGGCTCGCCCCGCAGGGCCTGGAGGAGGAAGTTGGAGACCACCCGGCCGTCGTCGGGCCGCAACCGGGGACCGTAGGTGTTGAAGATGCGCACGATGGCCACGTCGGCCCCCCGGGTCCGGTGGTGCGCCATGGTCAGTGCCTCGGCGAACCGCTTGGCTTCGTCGTAGACACTGCGCGGACCGATCGGGTTGACCCGGCCCCAGTAGGACTCGGCCTGAGGGTGCACCTCGGGATCCCCGTAGACCTCGCTGGTCGAGGCGAGGAGGAAGCGGGCGCCGTGGCGCTCCGCCAGTTCGAGGCCCCTGCGGGTGCCCTCGCTGCCGGCGGCGAGGGTCTCGAGCGGCAGGGCCAGGTAGTCGGGTGGTGACGCCGGGCTGGCGAGATTGCACACGGCCGTGATCTCGCCGTCGACGGGGATGTCCCGGCTGATGTCGGCCTCGACCAATTCGAAGTCCGGCCGGCCCTCGAGGTGTGCGAGGTTGGCGCGGCGTCCCGTCGAGAAGTCGTCCACACACACCACCTCGTCGCCGCGGGCGAGCAGCTGGTCACAGAGATGGGAGCCGAGGAACCCCGACCCGCCCAGCACCACGACCCGACCTCCGGACCGACCTCCGGACCGACCGCCGGACCGACCGCCGTCTCCTCCGACGGCCGCTCCGCTCACCGGCGTCCGATCCCGACATAGGAGAAGCCGAGCCGCCGGACCTGCGCGGGGTCGAGGAGGTTACGGGCGTCGACCAGTACAGGGGCGACCAGGGCGGTGCGGACCCTCTCGAAGTCGACCCACCGGAACTCGTCCCACTCGGTGAGCACGACGGCGGCGGACGCGCCCTCACACGCCGAGTAGACGTCGGGATAGGCCAGGAGTGAACCGGGCCCGCCCGCGTCCGGGTCGATCCCGGGCACCGGCACGGCGTCACCTCCGGGAACCCTCACGGTCGGATCGTAGGCCCGGACCTCGGCCCCGCCGGCCACCAGGCGGTGGGCGATCTCGACGGCCGGCGAGTTCCGCAAGTCGTCGGTGCCGGCCTTGAACGTGAGACCCCAGACGGCGATCACCGTGCCGGCGAAGTCCTCGGTGCCCGACACCGCGTCCGACGGTGCCACCGCCGCCCGGACCTTGGCGACGACCCGCTCGAACTGCTCGTCGTTGGTGGCGATGGCCCCCTTGAGGAACGAGAAGTCGTAACCGGCCTGTTCGGCGATGTGGACGAGCGCGCGGGTGTCCTTCGGAAGGCAGCTGCCACCCCAGCCCGGACCGGGCTTCAGGTACTCGAACCCGATGCGCCTGTCGTAGCCGAGACCGAGGATCACGTCGCGTACGTCCGCGCCCACCGCCTCGCACAGCCCGGCCACGGCGTTGACGAAGCTCAGCTTGGTGGCCAGGAAGGCGTTCGAGGCGTACTTGATGGTCTCGGCCGTGGCCGCGTCGGTGATCAGCAGGGGCGCCCGGGTGCCGGAGAACAGCTGCCCCACACGGGCCGCGGCCAGCTGGTCGTCGGCGCCCACCACGATCCGCTCGGGGTGGAGGCTGTCCGGGACCGCCGTTCCCTCACGCAGGAATTCCGGATTGGAGACGACCTGTACGTCGGTCCGCCCGAGCACCCGCTCGACCACGAGCGTGGAGCCGACCGGGACGGTGGACTTGTTGACGATCACCGTTCCGGGCGCCAGGTGCGGCCCGATCTCGGCAGCCACCGCCTCCACGTAGGAGAGGTCGGCCGAGCCGTCGGCGTCCTGAGGTGTCGGCACGCACAGGAAGACGAACTCCGCTCCCTCCACCGCAGCCGTGGCACCGACAACGAAACTCAGGTTCCCGGCCTTCAGGCCCTCGCGCACCAGCTCCTGCAGGTGCTCCTCCACGATGGGCACCTCGCCCCGCTGCAGCATCTCGATCTTGCGGGGGTCGGCGTCGCCACAGGTGACGGTGTGGCCGAGATGGGCGAGCGTGGCCGCCGTCGGGAGTCCGACGTACCCGACGCCGATCACGGCGACGGCGTGGACCGGCCCCTCGGGATGGCGTCCGTACGCCGACTCCTCGGGCGTCCCGACGCGGGGGCTCCCCGACTCCCCCCCGGCGGCGGAGTGCATCGAGGTCATGGGCATATCGGGTCACGTCCCATCATGGAGTCGGTCGTCGCCACGTGACGACAGGCGGTCGGGATCGGCCGGTGCCGACCCGGCGGTCGGCACCCTTCCATCGGCACCTTCGGCACCTCCGGCACCTTCGGCACCTCCGGCACCTCCGGCACCTCCGGCACCTCCGGCATCATCGGCGTCCTGTCTCCGGACCCTGAGGGATTTCGGACCCCCGGGGTGGGACGGCGGGGTCGGACCGCCCCGGTTGCCGTCCGGTGGCGCCGTGCGCGACGGCGGTACGGGCTCGACGTGTTCTCGTCCATCGCCGTCCCCTCAGACCGGAGCGGGCAGCGCGGCCACCAGGCGGGCCAGTGCGTCCTCCCAGGGCGGCATGGCGGGGAGCCCGCTCAGTCGGAGTGCGGCGTTGTCCAGCCGCGAGTTGGCGGGGCGGGGTGCGGGCCGGGGAGGATCGAGCTCGGCCGTCGTGATGGGCTCCACGCGGGCGGGGTCGTGCCCGGCCGCCACCAGGGTGGCCCGGACGAATCCGAACCAGGTCGTCTCCCCCTGATTGGTCACGTGGAACGTCCCGGGACGGCGGTCGATCCCGAGCCGCACGATCGCCCGGGCCAGGTCGGCGGTGAAGGTCGGACAGCCGTGCTGGTCGTCCACGAAGCGCAGCACACCGTCTGCGGACGCCGCCGCCAGCCTCAGGACCGTCCGGACCATGTTGGCGCCGTGGGCCCCGCTGACCCAGGCAGTGCGCACGATGGTCCCGGAGGCACCGGCCAGGGACCGGATCTCCTGCTCGCCGCCGAGTTTGCTGCGCCCGTAGACCGACTGCGGGTTCGGGAGGTCCCACTCGACGTAGGGACGGTCTGCACCTCCGTCGAAGACGTAGTCGGTCGAGACGTAGACGATGTGGGCGCCGACCGAGGCCGCGGCCTCGGCCATGTGACGGGTACCCAGGGCGTTGACCGCGTAGGCGGAGTCGGGGTCGGACTCACAGGCGTCCACCGCCGTGAAGGCGCCGCCGTGGAGGATGAGGTCCGGTCGGAAGCCCTCGACGGCGTCGCGTACGGCGGCCCGGTCGACGAGGTCCAGGTTGTCGATGTCGGTCGAGAGGACCTCGAAGTCCCCGTGCTCGACGGCGGGGAGGAGCGTCCCACCCAGGAGTCCGGCGGGGACGCCCCCGTCGGGTACCGCTCCGGCGAGTACCTCACGGACGTCCCGACCGAGTTGGCCGTTCCCCCCGGTGAGGAGCACCCGCTGCGGTCGGTTCACCGGCCGGCGGCGCCGGGCCCGGGACCCTCCCAGGCGCCCTCGACCACGGGGGCACGGTCGCGCAGCGGCTCCCACCAGGACCGGTTGTCGGCGTACCAGGCGACGGTGTCGGCGAGACCCTTCTCGAACGGGACGGCCGGCTCCCACCCGAGCTCCCTGCGGATCTTGGAGGAGTCGAGGAGGTAGCGCCGGTCGTGGCTCGGTCGGTCCGGCACGATCTCCTTGAGCGACTGCGGCTTTCCCGTGGCGGCGAGGACGGCGTCGGCGATCTCCTCGATCGAGGCCTCGACGCCGCTCCCGACGTTGTAGGTCTCTCCGACGACCCCGTGCTGCAGCACCAGCTCGATGGCCCGGCAGTGGTCGTCGACGTGGAGCCACTCGCGCTTGTTCTGCGTCGACTTGTAGAGCGGCAGCGGGGTGTCGTCGAGCGCCCGCGCCGTGAACAGGGGGATGACCTTCTCGGGGAATTGGTAGGGCCCGTAGTTGTTGCAGCAGTTCGTGATCGTGGACGGCAGCCCGTACGTCTCGTGGTAGGCGCGCACGGCATGGTCGCCACCCGCCTTCGACGCGTTGTACGGGGTACGGGGGCGGTAGGGCGTCTCCTCGGTGAAGACCTCGTCGGAGTCGAGCGGGAGGTCGCCGTAGACCTCGCAGGTGGAGATGTGGTGGAACCGGGTGACGCCGTGGCGCCGCGCCGCTTCGGCGAGCGCCTGGGTCCCCATGACGTTCGTCTGGAAGAAGCGGGTCGGGTCCAGGATGGCCAGGCTGTTGTGGGACTCGGCGGCGAAATTGACGATCACGTCGATCTCGTGCTCGGCGAGCGTGGCCGTCACCCCGTCGAGGTCCCCGATGTCGCCCTGTACGAAGGTGATCCGGTCCTCCACGTCGGCCAGATTGGGCCGGTTCCCCGCATAGGTGAGCACGTCGAAGGCCACGACGACGTCGTCGGGATGCCGGTCGACCCAGTAGCGGACGAAGTTGGATCCGATGAATCCGGCGCCGCCGGTCACGAGAAAGCGCATAGCGGACCAGCGTAGCCGTGGGGACGACGCGGCCGGCACGTGCGGACCGCCGGCACGCGATCCCCGGTCGCGCCCCGCTCCTGCCCCGCACCCGCCTGCTGTCCGGCCCGGACCGCCCGACGGGACCGCCGCCGGACCGAACCCCCCCGCCCGGCCCGGGACCGGCACCTGGGACCGGGGTTCCGGACCCGCTCCCGACCCGGTGACGGACAGCCCGGACGCACCTCCGGACCGGTCCGCCGGCACGAGCAGGCGGTCCGCCCGCCGCCCCCTCGCCGCCCCCTCGCCGCCGCTTCGCCGCCCCCTGTCGCCCTGTCGCCCCCGTCCCCTGCCGCCGCGGGAGTGGACGGCGGCCTCAGCTCCCGGGTCGGACGTGGACCACGTCACCGGCGACCACCCTGCGGAGCGTGCCGTCCACGTCCACCTCGAGATGGCCGTCGTCGGTCACCGAGGTCGCCGTGCCGACGAACGACCCGTCCGCGAGATCCACGCGCACCGTCGTCCCCAGGGTCGTACACCCGGCCCGCAGGTCGTCGGCCAGGCGGACCCGTCCCGCCGACGTCGCCAGCGCCGTCACCCGGGGGACGAGTGCATCGAGCAGGGCGGCGAGCAGCGCCTCGCGATCGACCACGCCGCCCGCCAACTCGCGCAGCGAGCACGCCACCCCCTGCAGCTCGGTCGGGAGGTCGGCGTCGGTCGCGGGCCAGTTCACGTTGATGCCGATCCCGACCACGACCGGTGGCGCCGAACCCGACGTCACCGAGGCCAGGTCCGTCTCCGCCAGGACCCCGGCCAACTTCCTGCCGTCCGGCGCCACGAGGTCGTTGGGCCACTTGATCCCGACCGCGGAGCCACCCGGGTGCGTACCGCCCGCGGCCCCCGGACCGCCGACCGTCCGGCGCGGCACCCCCGACACGGTGATGGCGTCCACCGCCGCCAGTGCCACGGCGGTCGCCGCCAGATGCCGCTGCTCCGGCCGGAGGTCCGGCCGGAGCAGTACCGAGACCAGGAGATTCGCCCCGGCCGGCGCCTCCCAGGTCCGACCGAGCCGGCCTCGGCCCGCTGTCTGGTGGTCCGCCACGGCGACCACGCCCTCGGGCGCGCCGGCCCGCGCCTCGTCGAGCAGGTAGCGGTTGGTCGAGTCGAGGGTGGCGAACCGGCGGACGTCGGTGAACCTGGTCTCCGGCATGGCACACACCCTACGGCCCGTGACAGTCTGTGGGGCCGGTGCGGGCGCTCCGTGCCGGGACGCCCGCCGTGGGCGTGACAGAGTGGGGACGCCCCACCGTGGGGCGAGGACCCACCCGGCCGAACGCGGCGGGGCCGGGGAACCTTGCCACTCCGATTTCGAAAGGCGCAGCGTGCTCAAGAAGGTCCTCATCGCCAACCGGGGGGAGATCGCCGTCCGGGTCATCCGCACGTGCCGGGAGCTCGGCGTGGCCACCGTGGCCGTCTACTCCGAACTCGACCGCGACGCCCTCCACGTGCGCCTGGCCGACGAGGCGTACGCGCTCGGCGGCCAGACCGCCGCGGAGTCCTACCTGAACACAGAGGCCATCCTCGACGTCATCGAGCGCAGCGGCGCCGACGGCGTCCATCCCGGATACGGGTTCTTCTCCGAGAACACCGACTTCGCCCGGGCCATCACCGAGCGGGGCGTGACGTTCATCGGCCCGCCCCCCGAGGCCATCGAGGTCATGGGCGACAAGATCAGCGCCCGACACGCGGCCGAGCGGGCGGGTGTGTCCGGTGTGCCCGGCCGGACCGAGGTGCTGACCTCGCCAGACGAGGTCGTCGCGTTCGGGGACGAGTTCGGCTGGCCGGTGGCGATCAAGGCCGCCTACGGCGGGGGCGGTCGCGGCATGAAGGTCGTGGCCGGTCCCGACGACGCCTCCGGGGCGCTCGAGTCGGCCATGCGCGAATCGCTGGCGTACTTCGGCCGCGACGAGTGCTACGTCGAGCGGTACCTGGCATGGCCCCGCCACGTCGAGATGCAGGTCATCTGCGACACCCACGGGAACGCCCTGTGGCTCGGCGAGCGCGACTGCTCGGCCCAGCGCCGGCACCAGAAGCTGGTCGAGGAGAGCCCGGCCCCGAACTTCCCCGACGACGTCCGGGTGGCCATGGGCGAGGCCTCGGTCAAGGTGGCCCGGGCGTGCGGCTACGTCAACGCCGGGACCGTCGAGTTCCTCTACCAGGACGGCGAGTTCTTCTTCCTCGAGATGAACACCCGCCTCCAGGTCGAGCACCCCGTGACCGAGCTGGTGACGGGGCTCGACCTCGTGGAGTGGCAGCTCCGGGTCGCCTCCGGCGAGCCACTCGGGTTCACCCAGGACGACGTCCGGCGCGACGGCCACGCCATCGAGGTCCGCATCAACGCCGAGGACCCGACCGGTGGTGCGTTCACCCCGTCCCCGGGGACCATCACCCGGATGGTGCCGCCGGGGGGACCCGGCGTGCGACTCGACGCGGGCTACGAGTCCGGGGACACCGTCAGCCAGTTCTACGACAACCTCGTCGCCAAGCTGATCGTCTGGGGGCACGACCGGGAGGCGGCACGTCGCCGCATGCTCCGGGCCATCGACGAGACCGTGGTCGAGGGCGTCGCCACCACGCTGCCCGCCGACGTGGCCATCCTGAGCCATCCCGACTTCGTCGCCGGCGGCCACTCGACCAATTGGGTCGAACGGGATCTGGACCTGTCCCACGTGGTTCCCGTGACCGAGCCCGCCGCCCCCGCTCCCGCCGACGGCGAGGACGACGTCCCACGGGTCCTCCGGGACGTCACGGCAGAGGTGGACGGCCGTCGGTACCAGGTCAAGCTGTGGGTGCCCGACCTCGGGGACACCGTTGCCGTCCAGGCGACCGCCGCCTCCGGCCGGGGCCCGGGCCCGAAGCGTCCGAAGGCGGCTGCCGCCGGGGCCGGCTCGGGGACGGTCGCCGTCCCGATGCAGGGGACCATCGTCAAGGTGCTCGTGGCCGAGGGCGACGCGGTCGAGGTGGGCCAGACCGTCTGCGTGCTCGAGGCCATGAAGATGGAGAACAACGTCAATGCCGAGAAGGCCGGTACCGTCAAGGAGGTCCGGGTGGCACCCGGCGAGTCGGTCGGGCCGGGCGACGTGATCGCCGTCATCGAGTAGTCACGGCGCCGGTACCGCGCCGCCACCGAGTCGGAGGAAGTCGCATGTCGGAGACCCGTACGCCGCCGGACGACGGCCTCAAGCGCACGGCCGAGGCGGCCGTCGACGCCTCGCTCCCCGATCTGGTCCGCCTGAGCCACGACATCCACCGCCATCCCGAACTCTCCTACCAGGAGGTCCGGTCCTCCGCCCTGGCCGCTGCGGCGCTCGAGCGGGGGGGATTCGCCGTGACCACCGGGACCGCCGACCTGCCCACCGCGTTCACCGCGGAGGTCGGGTCGGGTCCCCTGGTCCTCGCCATCTGCGCCGAGTACGACGCGCTGCCCGACATCGGACACGCCTGCGGGCACAACATCATCGCGGCGGCGGCCGTGGGCGCCGGGCTCGGGCTGCTGCCGCTGGCCGACGAGCTCGGTCTGACCGTCCGGGTGGTGGGTACCCCGGCCGAGGAGGGCGGAGGCGGCAAGATCGTGATGCTGGAGCGCGGCGTCTTCGACGACGTCCACGTCGCCATGATGGTCCACCCATGGCCGACCGACCGGCTCGAGGCCACGTGCCTCGCCGTGTCCCACTTCGACGTGGAGTACACGGGTCGCACGGCGCACGCGTCGGCCGCTCCGTGGCAGGGCGTCAACGCGGCGGACGCCATGGTGATCGCCCAGGTGGCCCTCGGGCTGCTCCGACAGCAGCTCCCGCCCGGGGACCAGGTCCACGGCGTGGTCACCAACGGCGGCGAGGCCGCCAACATCGTCCCGGCCCGCGTCACGGGCCGCTTCATGGCCCGTTCGCTGACCCTCGGGGGCCTCGAACGGCTCGAGCCTCGGGTGCAGGCCTGCTTCCGTGCCGGGGCCCAGGCCACCGGGGCGGAGGTCCGGTTCGTACCGCTCGCCCCCGACTACTCGCACATGGAGAGCGACCGGGGCCTGCTGGCCCGCTACCGGGCCAACGCCGAGTCCCTGGGCCGACGGTTCACCCTGGACGACGAGGGGGCGGCCCGGCCCACGCTCTCGACCGACATGGCCAACGTGTCGCTGGCCGTCCCCACGATCCACCCGCTGCTGGCGATCGAGTCCGGGGGATCCGTGAACCACCAGCCCGAGTTCGCGGCGGCCTGCATCACCCCGTCCGCAGACACGGCCGTCCGCGACGGCGCCCTCGCCCTGGCGTGGACCGCCATCGACGCCGCCGAACCCGGTGCGCTGCGCGACCGGCTGCTCGCAGGAACCGCCGGCTGACAAGGCCCCGGGGCGCCGGACCACTGCTCCCCCCCCTCCGGCCCCGTCTCCGGCCCGGCCCCGTCTCCGGCCCGGGACCCGACGCCGGCCCGGCCCCGTCTCCGGCCCGGGACCCGACGCCGGCCGTCGAGACCCCGGGCGACAGGCGTCAGCCGTTCGGGTGGAACTCCCCGAACACACCCCGCAGGACATCGGACACCTCGCCCAGGGTCGCCATCCGGGCGAGTGCCTCCTTCATCGGATACAGCAGGTTCTGCGTACCCCGGGCGGCGGCCTCGACGTCAGCCAGGGCAGCGTCGACGCCCGCCTGGTCCCGTTCGGCCCGGACCCTTCCCACCCGGGCGACCTGGGACCGCTGGAGCTCGGCGTCGATGGGGAACACCTCGGTCGGTGCGCCGTGCTCGTCCACGAACCTGTTGACCCCGACGACGACCTTCTCCCCGCTGTCGATGGCCTTGGCGTAGGCATAGGCGGCCTGCTCGATCTCCTGCTGCATGTACTGCGCCTCGATGGCGTCGACGGCGCCGCCCAGCGAGTCGATCCGCTCGAGGTAGTCCCACGCCGCCTTCTCCACCTCGTCGGTCAGCGACTCGACGAACCAGGAGCCGGCCAGCGGGTCCACGGTGTCGGCGATCCCCGACTCGTACCCCACGATCTGCTGGGTGCGCAGGGCGATCTTGGCGGCGCGCTCGGTGGGCAGGCCGAGTGCCTCGTCGAATCCGTTCGTGTGCAGGCTCTGGGTGCCGCCCAGTGCGGCAGCCATGGCCTGCACGGTGACCCGCACGATGTTGTTCTCGGGCTGCTGGGCGGTGAGCGTCGAACCCCCGGTCTGGGTGTGGAAGCGGAGGAGCAGCGACTTCTCGTCCTCGGCACCGAACCGCTCGGTCATGATGCGTGCCCACATCCGGCGGGCGGCCCGGTACTTCGCCACCTCCTCGAACAGGTTGTTGTGGGCGTTCCAGAAGAAGCTCAGGCGGGGGGCGAAGTCGTCGACCGCGAGTCCGGCCGCCAACGCCGCCTCCACGTAGGCGATGCCGTTGGCGAGGGTGAAGGCGATCTCCTGGACGGCGGTCGAGCCGGCCTCCCGGATGTGGTAGCCGGAGATGGAGATCGTGTTCCACGCCGGCAGGTGCTCGGCGCAGTAGGAGAACGTGTCGGTGACGAGGCGCATCGACGGCCGGGGCGGGTAGATGTAGGTGCCCCGGGCCACGTACTCCTTCAGGATGTCGTTCTGGATCGTCCCGCCAAGCAGCTTCGGGTCGACGCCGTTCTCCTCGGCGACCAGTTGGTAGAAGAGGAGGAGCACGGCCGCGGTGGCGTTGATCGTCATCGACGTGGTGACCTTGTCGAGGGGCAGGCCGGCAAGCAGCGACCGCATGTCCTCGAGGGTGTCGATGGCGACACCGACCTTGCCCACCTCCCCCTCGGCCCGGGGATGGTCCGAGTCGTATCCCATCTGTGTCGGCAGGTCGAAGGCGCACGACAGGCCCGTCTGGCCGGCGTCGAGCAGGAACTTGAACCGCTCGTTGGTCGCCTCGGCCGTCCCGAACCCCGCGTACTGGCGCATCGTCCACAGGCGGCCCCGGTACATGTCGGGGCGGATCCCGCGGGTGTAGGGGTACCTGCCGGGGGTTCCGAGCCGCTCGTCCGGGTCCCAGCCCACCAGGGCGTCGGGCCCGTAGACCTGTTCGATGGTGATGCCGGAGTCGGTGACGCGCTCGTTCGAGGGCCTGCCGGAGGTGGGGTCGCTTGCCATGGGCCACAGGTTACGGTCATCCCGACCGGCCGAGAAAACCCGTCCGCGGGGTGGTCGGCACGGGGTGGTCGGCACGGGGTGGTCGGCACGGTGGGCGTCGGGCGCCCGGGCATGCCGACGGCCCGGTTCGACCGGGACGACCCAAGACGCCGTGGTCGGGGACGTGCCCGCTGCCTTCCGGGTCGTCCGGGGCGGGGACGCCCCGAATGGTTCAGCCGGCGGGCGCCTCGACGTGGGGCATGCAGAGGTCGTCGTACTCGGCGATCACGATGTCGCCGGCGTCGGGTCCGCACGCCGGACATCCCGGGTCACGGCGGACCTTGAAGGTCCGGAAGCTCTGCTCGAGGGCGTCATAGGCGAGCAGCCGGCCCTGCAGGGTGTCCCCCATGTCCAGGAGCACCTTGATGGCCTCGACCGCCTGCAGGGACCCCACGATGCCCGGGAGCACGCCCAGCACACCGGCCTCGGAGCAGCTGGGTGCGAGCTCGGCGGGAGGCGGCTCGGGCAGCAGGCAGCGGTAGCAGGGACCCTCGTAGGGGTTGAAGACGGTGACCTGGCCCTCGAACCGGAAGATGGATCCGTGGATCACGGGGATCCGCTTCAGGAGCGACGCGTCGTTCACCAGGTACCGCGTCGGGAAGTTGTCGGTCCCGTCCACGATGACGTCGTACCCGTCGATGATGTCGAGGATGTTGTCGGCACCGAGGCGCACGTCGTAGGTCACGACGTTGACGTCGGGGTTCATCAGGGTGAGCGTCTTCTTGGCCGAGTCGACCTTCCGCTCGCCGATGCGATCCGTGTTGTGGAGGATCTGACGCTGCAGGTTGGAGGCGTCGACCACGTCCATGTCGATGATCCCGAGCGTGCCGACGCCGGCAGCCGCCAGGTAGAGCGCTGCGGGCGAGCCGAGTCCGCCGGCACCGAGCAGGAGCACCTTGGCGTCGAGGAGCGCCAGCTGTCCCGTCTCGCCGACCTCGGGCAGCAGCAGGTGTCGCTGGTAGCGGTTGCGCTGCTCGGGCGAGAGCGTGCGGGGAGCGGACCACGACCGGCCTTCGTCCTTCCAGCGGTTGAACCCGCCCAGGATCGAGGCGACGTCGGTGTAGCCGAGCTGCTGCATCGTGTCGGCCGCGAACGCGGACCGCACGCCGCCGGCGCACAGGACCAGCACGTGTGCGGACTTGTCGGGGATCCGGCCCTCCACCGAGGACTCCAGGTTGCCCCGGGGCAGGTGGATCGAGCCGGCCAGGGCGCCCTGTTCGTACTCGTCGGGCTCGCGCACGTCGAGCAGGATGGTGCCGGGACGGGCCAGCTCCTCCTCGGCCTCGGCGGTGGTGATCTCTCGGATGGCGGCCTTGGAGGCGGCCAGCATCTCTCGGAACGTGGGCACGGCGTTCTCGCTTCCTCGGGTGTCGGCGCTACGACAGGGTTAAACACTACCAGCGGGGTCGACATTCCTTCGTCGACGCGCGGGGTCCACGCCTGCCCGTCAGGCCTTTCGGACCGCGCTGGGCGGGGGGATCGTCCCCGCCCCGGTCGACAGGCACCCGGCCGAGGCGGCCGGATCGGCCGGCGCCGCCAACTTCGGGGGGCGCAGGAAGTGGGGCGGCCGCGTGAGGTCCACCGAGTCGAGCAGGTCGTCCGCCGCTGCGTCGCGGTTGGTGAGGGCCGGAAGGTTCCACTTCGTCTCGATCAGCTTGAGCACCGAGGTGTGGTCGTGGACCACGTGGGAGACGTAGTCCGGCCTGGCGTACGGCGAGACCACGCCGGCGGGGACCCGGAAGCCGTATCGGTCGAACGACCCGGGTGTGCCACCGGGAGGGACGTCGGGCGGAACCGCATCGGGCACCACTGCGGCGGGCGGGGGCACGTGGTCGTAGTAGCCGCCGCTCTCGTCGTAGCACCAGACGAGCAGGGTGTGGGGCCACTGGGGCGAGGCCATCACCGCGTGGACCACCTGGGCCAGGAACTGGTCGCCGTACTGGACGTCCTGCGGGTCCTCCTGGGACTGGGTGTCGAAGTTCGGGTCGACCATGCTGACGGCCGGAAGCGTGCCGGCCGCCGCGTCGGACAGGAACGTCGCGTTCGAGGCCAGGTGGGAGGTGAACCCGGGCAGGGAGGCCTGGTACGACCAGATGAGCGACGACGGGAGCGACGAGTAGTAGTTCTTCCACGAGATCCCGTGGGCGTCGAGGGCCTGGAACACGGTGCCGTTCGGCGGGGGCGCCGCCGGGAAGACGTCGGTCAGCAGCCCGAGCGACGTCCCCGCCATGAGGAAGCGCCGGTTGGGGTAGGTCTGCGCCCCGACCGAGGCGAAGTAGCGGTCGCACACGGGGAAGGTGGCCGCCAGCGAGTTGGTGAAGGGGAGGACCTCGGGATCGATGTAGCCCATGGACACCGGGCCGCTCTGGCTGGCGGCGAAGCCGTCGAGCTTGCCACCGGCGTAGGACGCCCAGAATGCGTCCCACGTGTTGTAGGGGTGCCCGGCGGGCTGGCACGGGTTGGGCATCGGGAAGGCCCGGAGCACCGAGTCCCCGGCGGGCGGAGGCACCGCCGAGGTCGCCGGCCACGGGTTGGTCGCCGTCGGGGTCCCGTCGGCCGCGAGCGTGAAGCCGTCGCCCCGGCCGCGCTGCATCCCGAGCACGTTGTCGTAGGAGTGGTTCTCCATCATGACCACGACGATGTTGCGGATCAGCGGCAGCTGGTCCGACCCGGCGGCGGCGTCCGGATTCGGGAGCGTTCCGGGTCCGGCCGGTCTCGGCGTCGTCCGCGTCGTGGACGTGGTGGTCGTTCCCGACGACCCACCCGACGACGAGCAGGCGGCGAGCCCCACGGCGGCCGCACCGGCGATCCCCCCGAGGAGCGCCCGACGCGACAGTCGCTGCGGCTCATCCATGCCGCGACCCTAACGAGGGCACCACGGGACGACAAGCGGCGCACGCTCGTCCGCGAGCGTGGGTCCTGCGCGCCCGGTGGGACGGGAGCCAGGGAGCCAGGGGGCCAGGGGGGGACGGGCGCCCGGGAGCCCGGACAGGTGCCGGTAGCGTGCGGCGGGTGGAACTGAGCGAGGCGGTCGGCCGCCGGCACATGACCCGCAACTTCACGGGCGCGCCTCTCGCCCGTGCCGAGGTCGACGCGCTCCTCGACCTGGCGATCCGGGCACCGTCCGCGGGGAACACCCAGGGACGCGAGTTCGTCGTGCTGGAGGGGCCCGAGCAGACCGCCCGGTACTGGGATGCCACCACCGACGCCGCCTGGAGGGGGCGGTCCCGCCGGTTCGCCGGGCTGTCGCGGGCCCCCGTGGTCGTCCTGGCGTTCAGCGATCCCGACGCCTACGTCGAGCGCTACCGGGAACCGGACAAGGCCCGGGCCGACGGAGCCGAGGTCGAGTGGATCGTGCCCTACTGGCACGTCGACGCCGCCTTCGCCGTGCAGACGCTGCTGCTGGCCGCGGCCTCCCGCGGTGTCGGCGCGGCGTTCATCGGCAACTTCCGCGGCGAGGCGGAACTGAAGGGGGCCCTCGGCGTACCCCCGTCCCGGCGGTGGCTGGGGGCGGTGCTGCTGGGCGAGCCGGCCGCGCCCGACCCACCGTCGTCGTCGGCGGCGCGGCCCCGGCGCACGCTCGACCAGTCGGTGCACCGGGGGGGATGGTAGGGACGCAGGCACCGGCCACCCACGGTCCGGGCACGCCCGCGCCCCGCGGCCTACGATGCAGTCGAGCCGGCGTCTCGGCGTACCCGTACCGCAGCACGTCGGTGGGCATACGATCGGCGACCAGACGCCGTCCCGAGGAGTCCCATGACCGACACCGCCGTCGAAACCGCCGCCCGATCCGAGGGTCCGGCCGCCGCCGAGCCGGCCTCGACTCCGCCTCCTGGCGCCGGCGGCCACGGTCCACCACCGGTTCCGAGCTTCAGCATCGTGCCGGTCCGGGCGCTGCCCGTCGTCGCCGCCGTTCTCGTCGGCCTGATCGTCGCCATCGGGTCGAACAACCTGTGGGCGCTCACGTTCTTCCATGTCGCCGGCGGAGGCCTCTGGACCAGCCTCGACCTGTTCCTCGGCCTCGTCCTGGGGCCGATCATGGGCTCCCTGTCGATCCCGGCACGGGTCGAGTTCACCACCCGGTTCATGCCGAAGATGCTGCTGATCATGCCGACGCTCGTCGCCATGACGCTCGGCGCCGGGTTCCAGTTGGCCCGGCACGTCGGCAACCTCGACGCCTCCTACCCCCACCACGGCTGGCTCGTGGCCTCGTTCGTCGTCGTGGGCATCATGGCGGTGATCGCCCTGGGGCTCCTCGAGCCGGCCAATCTCGCCGTCCTGTTCGAGTTGAAGAAGCCGCAGCCCAACGGCGAACGGATCGGGCGCCTCATGAAGGTGTTCATCTACACGGCGGGGATCACCGGCGTCCTGCAGATCGCCACGATCCTGATCATGACGTTCCTGGCCAGCCGATGACGACGGCCCCCGCCGCCTCGCCTCCCGGCTTCGGCGAGCCCGACGCCGAGGACCTGCACCAGGCCGACCTGCCGCCGGTCATGCCCATCGCCATCGTCACGCTGGCACTCGTCGTGACCGGCGGGATCCTCGTCGCCGCCCAGTACGGCCGCGCCGCCCACCTCACGGTCCCGACGGTGCTCCTGGCCGTGTCGGCGGTATTGCTGCTGGCGAACGCCGTGCTGATCGCCCGGATCTCGGCGTTCGCCTGGCCGGTCTTCTTCCGGGTCCTCGGCTGGGCCCTCCTGGCCTATTGCGTGATCGCGGGGATCCTCGAGTACGTGTTCGTCTACGACCACACCCCGGCACGCCTGCTGGCCCTGTTCAGCGGCATGCTGGTCCTCTTCGCCGTCGACGTGCCGCTCATGCTCGCCTACTCCGTGGCGCGCTGGCAGCCGGTCGACGCCACGTAGGCGCACCGGCCCGCCGGCCGGCACGACAGGGACCCCGTCGGCCCCGCAGCTCGCGACAGGGCGCCGGCGACTGGGCGCCGGGCAGGGCCCCGGCAGGGTCGCCGGCAAGGAGTCCGGCAACCAGGGCGGCGCAGGCTTCCCCGGCCGACCGACCCGCCCCACCCACCGGTGTGCGCCGGGTCCCGATCCGAGGAGCCCGAAATGTCCACCCCCACCGTCGTCCCCCCACCACGGCACCCGCTCCGTCCGGTGGAGTCCCGGACCGGAGCACCGGGGCCCGGACCCGGGGGTCCGTGCATGCGGATCGTCCCCTGGGCGGATCCCGTGGCCGACCCCCACGGCGTGCACCCGTGCAGTCGCTACGTGGAGCTCTACTGGCTGGGCATCATCGGCCCGAGCACGACGTGGCTCCTCCGTCGGCTCAACTACGGGCTCGAGGTCCACGGGGACGGCTACGACCTCCATCTGCCGGAGACGGCGCGAGCGCTCGGCCTGGGCGACAAGATGGGCAAGAATTCGCCGTTCCGCCGGGCCCTGGCCCGTCTGGTCACCTTCGAACTGGCCCGACCCCACGGACCGGGCGGGCTGGCCGTCCGGACACGGGTCCCGCCGCTGCCGCTGCGGCACCTCAGCCGGCTGCCCGACTCCCTCCAGCGCAGCCACCGTCGCTGGGTCGTCGAGCAGCAGCTGCCCGAGGTCGAGCAGATGCGACGCCGGGCGCTCCGGCTCGCCACCGGACTGGCCGGCGCGGGACACGACCGGTCGACGATCGAACGTCGCCTCGCCCAGTGGCAGTTCCACCCGGCCGTCGCCTTCGAAGCCGCCGACGCCGCCTGCGAGGGTCGGGGGCCCCGGGACGGCGGGGACGGCCCGGGTGGCCCCGCTCCGGGTGGGACGGCTCCGCAGCGGCCGGTCCATCCGCTGCTCCCCCACCTCCCGGTACAGGCCTGCGCCCCCGACCACCCGGACGGCGCCCGCTGAGGACGGGCCCCGGGAACTCAGCCCGGTTCGGCCTCGTGCCCCGCGGGCGTGAGTCCCCAGTAGGTGTCGACCGGTTCCATCTCCCCCTTCACGACCTTGTCGATCATGCGGCAGATCGGCAGGTCGAGTCCGTGCCGCTCGGCGAGCTCCAGGGCCACGGTGGCGGTGTTCACGCCCTCGGCCACCATGTGCATCTCCTCCAGGATGTCGGCCAGCTTGCGCCCCTTGCCCAGCTGCTCCCCGACGGCCCGGTTCCGGCTGTGCGGGCTCACGCAGGTCGCGATGAGGTCGCCCATACCGGCGAGCCCGGCGAAGGTCGCCGGCTTCGCCCCCATGGCGTCGCCCAGTCGGATGAGTTCGGCCAGGCCCCGGGACATGACGGCGGCACGGGTGTTGTCACCCACCCCCAGGCCTTCCCCCATGCCGGCGGCGATGGCGATCACGTTCTTGAGGGCGCCGCCCAGTTCGCACCCGATCACGTCGTCGTTGACGTAGACCCGGAACACGCCCCGCGTGAACACGGCCTGGATGGCGCTGGCCACCTCGAGGTCCTCGGTGGCGACCACGGCGGCGGCGGCCTTGCCCGACAGGATCTCGCTGGCGATGTTCGGTCCCGTCAGCGCCGCCACCGGGTGTCCGGGGACGACCTCCTTGATCACCTGGGTCATCCGCAGGTGCGACCCGCGCTCGAGCCCCTTCGACAGGCTGACCACCGGGATCCACGGGCGCAGGAACGGCGCGGCGTCCTGGAGGACCCGTCGGAGACCCGACGCGGGGATCCCGAGGACGACGAGGTCGGCCCCGCAGACGGCCTGCTCGAGGTCCGCGGTCGCCGTCAGCGCCGGGTCGAGTCCGAACCCCGGCAGGTAGGCAGGATTCTCGTGGTCCTCACGGACGGCCCGTGCCACCTCGGGGTCCCGGGCCCACAGCACCGTGTCGTGCCGAGGCGCCACGAGCGACGCCACCGTCGTGCCCCACGACCCTCCCCCGAGGACTGCGATCTTCACGGATCAGACGGTACTGCAGGCGGCGCGCCGGATTCGCCGCCACCTTCCGGGATGCGGTCCACCGTCCCTCCGTCCCCCCCCGTCCCTCCGTCCTGGCGCCGGGTGGCCATCCAGCGCGCGAACTCCTCGGAGGTCGCCAGTTCCACCAGGGTGCGGACGCCGAACCCGCTGCCGCCCTTGGTGTTGTAGCCGCGGCTGTCCTCGGTACGCGAGGGACCGGCGATGTCGAGGTGCGCCCAGGGGACGTCGGACACGAACTCGCGGAGGAGGAGCGCGGCGGCGATGCTCCCCGCCTGGCCCGGCCGACCCGTGTTCTTCATGTCGGCCACCTCCGATTCGATGTGGACGCGGTAGTCCTCGTGGAGCGGGAGGGGCCACGAGGGCTCCCCCGCCCGGGTTCCGGCGGCCCGGACCGTGGCGATCAGCTCCTCGTCGTTGCCGAACAGGCCGGCGATGTCCTTGCCCAGCGCCACCACGGCGGCGCCGGTCAGCGTGGCCAGGTCGACGACCGCATCGGGGCCGGACTCGACGGCCAGGGTCAGTCCGTCGGCCAGGACGAGGCGCCCCTCGGCGTCGGTGTTGAGCACCTCGATGGTCTTGCCACAGCGGGTCGTGAGGACGTCGCCCGGCTTGACCGCCGTCCCGCTCGGCAGGTTCTCGGTCATCGGCGCCCAGGCCGTGACCGGGATCCGCCCGCCGAGGGCGGCGACGGCGTCGACTGCGGCCAGGACGGCGGCAGCGCCGCCCATGTCCGTCTTCATGGACTCCATGCCCGTCGCCGGCTTCAGCGAGAGACCGCCCGAATCGAACGTGATCCCCTTGCCGACGAGCGCCAGGTGCGGCACCCGCCCGTCGAACTCGAACGGGACGTCGGGCCGGTACTCGACCCGCACCATACGCGGGGGCCGCTGCGAGCCTGCGGCCACGCCCAGCAGTCCGCCGAGCCGCTCGTCGGCGATGCGGGCCTCGTCCCACACCTCCACGGTCACCGCCGGACCGTCGGCGAACCGCTCGGCCACCACGGCGGCGAACCGCTCGGGGGTGAGCGTCCCGGCCGGCTCGTTGACCAGGTCGCGGGCGAATGCCACCGAGCGGGCGACCTGCGCCCCCCGGGCCGCGCCCCGGGTCACCGCATCGGAACCGGTGTCGCCGTCGGTGAGCATCAGGGTCCCGAGCGCAGCCGAGGGCTCGGCGCTGCGGAACCGGTCGAACCGGTAGGAGGCGAGTGCCCCGCCCTCGGCTGCGGCAGCGGCCACGTCGGCCGCCGGCGCGCCGGCGACCTCGGGCAGCACCAGCAGCGCCGTGCCGCCCGAGCCCGCGGACCGCACGAACCCCGCCGCCGCCCGGCGCACGGTCTCGATCCCGCGGTCACCCGAGAGCGCATCGCCGGCACCCAGACCCACGAGGACGACGTCGGGACCGTTGGCGGCGCCGCTGGCGGCGTCCGGCGGTCGCAGCACCAGCACCTGGGCCGCCCTCCCGGTGAAGCCCTGCCGTTCGCACCACGCCCCGTCGAGCGTGGCCGGCAGCTCCACCCCGTCCACCGCTCCCGCCACGGGAGCCACGAGCGGACCCGCCTCGGTGCTGATCACGGGGATGCCCACGGCGACCAGGTCGTCGGGCAGGCCCGTGGCGGAACGGGTGGTCACGTCGATCACGTCGGGCCTCCAGGGGTTCGGTCGATGGTTCGTGGAGCGGGTCGGTTGCCGGTCATCCGGTCGACGGTCCTCCGGACCGGTCGCGGGGACGGGGCCCGGGGTGGGGCGCCGTGCCGCGGTCCGGTCAGCCGGGAGCGCTGCCTTCCGCGCCGGCGGGCGGACGGCGCGGTGCGCCACGGGCCAGCAGGTGGTCGTTTCCCTCGGTCCACCGCGCGAGGGCCCACAGCAGGTCGGAGAGCCGGTTGAGGTACAGGCCGACCAGCGAGCCCTCGATCGGTGCCGCCACGAGCAGGCGCTCGGCCCGGCGCACGATGGTCCGGGCGAGGTCGAGCGCGGCCGCGGCCCGGTTCCCCCCCGGCACCACGAATTCGGTCGGCATGGTCACCCGGGCGATCAGGCCGTCGATCCGCTCCTCGAGCGCCGAGACCATCTCCTCGGTCACCAGGGTGCGCCCCGGTTCCAGCTTCGACCGGTGGGACGGGTCGGTCGTCACCTCGGCCATGAGGACGTACAGCTCGCGCTCCAGGTCCGTCAGCAGCTGGTCCAGCTCGGACCCCGGCGAGGCCTCGGCCCGGGCCAGGCCCATTGCGGCCTGGGCCTCGTCGACCGTCCCGGTGACCTGCATCATCGGCGCGTCCTTGCGGGTCCGGCCACCGTAGAGGAGTCCCGTCGTCCCGTCGTCGCCGGTGCGGGTGTAGATCTTCAGCACGGTGTCCTCACCGACCCGATGCTAAACGAACGGCACCGCCGGGGGACCGCCCGCCGGCCGACCCCGTCCGGTCGGGCCGTGTCGCACCCCCACCCCGGTATCGTTGGAGGGCTATGGCAGCCCACCGAACCGATTCGAGCTACCTCCGGACCGTCGCCGAGCGCGTCGTCATCTTCGACGGCGCCATGGGGACCAACCTGCAGCTGGCCGGGCTGACCGCCGACGACTTCGGGGGCCCGGAACTCGAGGGCTGCAACGAGCTCCTCGTCGTCACCCGACCCGACGCCGTCGAACAGGTCCATCGCTCGTTCTTCGAGGTCGGCTGTGACGTGGTCGAGACGGACACGTTCGGCGCCTTCGCCCCGGTTCTGGCCGAGTACGGGCAGGGCCACCGGGTGCGGGAGCTCAACCTCGCCGCCGTCCGGCTCGCACGGAACGCGGCGGAGGAGTACGCCACCGCGGACAGGCCCCGCTGGGTGGCGGGCAGCATCGGTCCGGGCACCAAGTTCCCCACACTCGGTCAGACCCGCTATGCGGACCTCCGCGACGCCTACGAGGAGCAGACCGGCGCGCTCCTCGAGGGCGGAGCCGACCTCATCCTCGTGGAGACGGTGTTCGACCTGCTCCAGGCCAAGGCCGCCATCAACGGCGCCCGCCGGGCCATGAAGGCCGCCGGTGTCCGGCTCCCGATCCAGTGCCAGGTGACCATCGAGCTCTCGGGGACCATGCTGCCGGGAACCGAGATCGGTGCCGCCCTGGTCGCCCTGCAGGCCATGGACGTCGACGTGATCGGACTCAACTGCGCCACCGGTCCGTCCGAGATGTTCGAGCCGCTCCGCCACCTCACCGGACACGCCACCATCCCGGTCTCGTGCCTGCCCAACGCCGGACTGCCCTCGGTCGTCGACGGCGCCATGCACTACGATCTCGAGCCGCACCAGCTCGCCGAGTACCACCGCCAGTTCGTGAGCGAGCTCGGCGTGTCCGTGATCGGCGGCTGCTGCGGCACCACCCCGGCCCACCTGGCGGCCGTGGTCGAGGCGTGCGCCGACCTGACCCCGTTCGTGCGCACACCCGAGCGCGAGGAGGGGGCGACGTCGATCTACACGCACGTGCCGTTCACCCAGGACAGCTCGTTCCTGGTGGTGGGCGAGCGCACCAACGCCAACGGATCGAAGAAGTTCCGGGAGGCGATGCTCGAGGCCGACTGGGACACCTGCGTCGCCATGGCCAAGGAACAGGTCAAGGAGGGTTCGCACCTCATCGACGTGTGCGTCGACTACACCGGCGCCGACGGGGTGGCCGACATGGGCGAGGTCGTCTCGCGCTTCGCCACCCAGTCGACCGCGCCCCTCATGGTGGACTCGACCGAGGCACCGGTGGTGGAGACGGCCCTGTCGTGGATCGGCGGCCGCGCCGTCATCAACTCGGTGAACCTCGAGGAGGGTGACGCCGTCGGCACGCGGCTCGATTCGTTCCTCACCCTGGCGAAGGAGTTCGGGGCCGCCGTCGTGTGCACCTGCATCGACACCGAGGGCCAGGCGAGGACGGCCGACTGGAAGGTGCGCGCCGCCACGGCCATCCACGACATCGCCACCGGGCGCTACGGTCTCCGGCCCGAGGACCTCCTGTTCGATCCCCTGGCGCTCCCGCTGTCGACCGGGATGGAGGAGAGCCGCCGCGACGGGATCGAGACCATCGAGGGCATCCGCAGGATCAAGGCCGAACTGCCCGGCGTCTACACGGTGCTCGGCCTGTCCAACGTGTCGTTCGGGCTCAACCCCGCGGCCCGACAGGTCCTCAACTCCGTCTTCCTCCACGAGTGCGTGGAGGCCGGGCTCGACGCCGCCATCGTGCACGCCTCGAAGATCCTCCCCCTGGCCAGGATCGACGACCGGGCCCGCGAGGTCTGCCTCGACCTCATCTACGACCGCCGCTCCGAAGGGTACGACCCGCTGACCGAGCTGCTGGCCCTCTTCGAGGGCGTGTCCGCGTCGTCCGCCACCGCCGGTGAGGACCGGTCGGACTGGACGGTCGAGCGCCGGCTCGAGCACCGGATCATCGACGGCGACCGCACGGGCATCGAGGCCGACCTCGACGAGGCGATGGCCCAGGGACGGACCCCGCTGGTCATCATCAACGAATTCCTGCTGGCCGGCATGAAGACCGTGGGCGAGCGCTTCGCCTCCGGGGAGATGCAGCTGCCGTTCGTGCTGGGCTCGGCCGAGACGATGAAGACCGCCGTGGCCTACCTGGAGCCCTTCATGGAGAAGGCCGACCAGGGGGGCAAGGGAACGATGGTGCTCGCCACCGTGAAGGGCGACGTCCACGACATCGGCAAGAACCTGGTCGACATCATCCTCACCAACAACGGCTACACGGTCCGGAACCTCGGCATCAAGATCGGCATCAACGACATGGTGGCCGCCGTCGAGGAGTTCGGCGCCGACGCCATCGGGATGAGCGGCCTCCTGGTGAAGTCCACGCTCATCATGCGCGAGAACCTCGAGGAGCTCAACCGGCGCGGTCTGTCCCGCATCCCGGTCATCCTGGGTGGCGCCGCCCTCACGCGCACCTACGTGGAACGGGACCTCCGCCAGGTCTACGACGGTCGCCTCTTCTACGGGAAGGACGCCTTCGAGGGCCTGCGCACGATGGACCGGCTCGTGGAGATCGCCCGCACCGGGGAGGACGACCCCGAATTCGGGACGGCCATCGGCGGGCGCGACCTCGGCCCCCGCAAGAGCGAGCTCCGCAGGCAGGCCGCCGATCAGGCGCGTGCGCGCGGCGAGCAGCTGCCGGCCCGCTCCCCCGGGGTCGCCGCCGACAACGCGCTCTTCGTCCCGCCGTTCGTGGGGACCCGCGTCGCCAAGGGCATCGCCATCGACGACATCGCCGAGTACCTCAACGAGACCGCCCTGTACCGGAACCAGTGGGGATTCCGCCCCGAGGGCGGCGAGGACGACGCGGCGTTCAAGGTGCGGGTGCGGGCCCGCCTCCGGGAGGAGCTGGCCAGGGCCAAGGCCGAGCAGCTGCTCGTCCCCCAGGTGGCGTGGGGTCACTTCGCCGCCAATGCCGACGGCGACGACCTGGTCATCTGGACGGACAGATCCCGCACCGACGAGCGGATGCGCTTCACCTTCCCACGGCAGGTCGAGGACCCGTACCTCTGTATCGCCGACTTCTTCCGGTCGGTCGACTCGGGTGACGAGGACTGGGCGAGCTTCCAGGTGGTCACCATGGGTTCCCGGGTGTCCGAGGAGACGGCACGGCTGTTCGCCGCGGACGAGTACCAGCAGTACCTGTTCCTGCACGGGCTCGGCGTCGAGATGGCCGAGGCCCTGGCCGAGTACTGGCACCGCCGCATCCGCGAGGAGCTCGGGTTCGCCGACGAGGACGGCCCGACCCTGACCGGTCTGTTCCGCCAGAAGTACCGGGGCGGACGGTACTCGTGGGGCTATCCGGCCTGCCCGCGGCTCGAGGACAACGCCCTGGTGGTCGAACTGCTCGGGGCCGACCGCATCGGTGTGGAGGTCAGCGAGGGGTTCCAGCTGCATCCCGAGCAGTCGACGACGGCCATCATCTGCCACCACCCCCAGGCCAAGTACTTCGTCGCCTGAGCACGTCGGGCGGGGTGCCGCCGGGCACGGGTCACAGCGCGAGGGTGGCACCCCCGTCGACCACGACGGCGGCGCCGTTGACGAATCCGGCCTGCTCCGAACAGAGGAAGGCGGCCACCGAGCCGAAGTCGGCCGGGTTCCCCATGACCCCCGCGCCCCCGAGCTCCTTCATCCGGTCGGTGGCGTGGGGTCCGGGGCAGATCATGTTGATCGTGATCCCGCTGGACTCGGATGCGAGGTCGTGCGCCGCCGTCTTGAGCCAGCCCCACAGCCCGACGCGGGCCGTGTTGGAGAGCGCGAGTGCCGGCGAGGCCTGGCGCACGGTATAGGAGGTGATGCAGCAGATCCGCCCCCAACCTGCCGCTCTCATATGGGGCAGCCCCTCGCGCACGAGCCGGACCGAGGTCAGCAGGTTGGCGTTGAGCGCCGACCCGAGTGCTGCATCCGACTGGTCGAGGGCACGCCCCGGCGGCGGTCCGCCGGCGTTGGCCACGACGATGTCCAGTCCCCCGAAGTGGTCCACGGTGGCCGCCACCAACCGGGACGGCTCGGCGGGGTCGGTCACGTCGCCGGAGCGGCAGGCGACCTCACCCCCGGCCCCGACCACCGACCGGCGGACCTCGTCGAGCGCGTCGGCGTCCCGACCCGACACCATCACCCGCACGCCTTCGGCGGCGAGCGCCAGGGCCGTCGCCCGTCCGAGTCCGCGCGATCCCGCCGCGACCAGCGCCACCTTGCCGTCGATTCCCAGATCCATGGACTCCCTCCGATCGGTCCCTTCCGCCCGCGTCCACGCCCGACCGGTTCAGGCGTCGACCACGACCAGCCGGTGGTCGGCGGAGTTGAGCGACTCCGGCTCGCCGTCGGGCCCCACGACCACGATGTCCTCGAGTCGCATGCCGAACCGGCCCGGCAGGTAGATCCCGGGCTCCACCGAGAACGCGTGACCCGGGACCAGCACCTCGTCGTTGCCGACCACCAGGTACGGGTCCTCGTGTTCCTCGATCCCGATCCCGTGCCCGGTCCGGTGCACGAACAGCTCGCCGTAGCCCGCGTCCTCGATGATGGTCCGGGCGACCCGGTCGACGGAAGCCGCCGTCACCCCGGCGCGTGCGGCGGCCACGGCGGACCGCTGCGCCCCGGCCAGGACCTCGTAGGCGGCGGCGACCTCGTCGGACGGGGGACCCGTCACCACGGTCCGGGTGATGTCCGAGCAGTAGCCGGGGCCCTCGTCGAGCGACAGGGTCCCGCCGAAGTCGCACACCACCGTCTCCCCCCGTCCGATCACCCGGCCCCCGGGTTCGTGGTGGGGACTGGCGGCGTTGGGACCGCTGCCCACGATGGCGAAGTTCACCGCACGGTGGCCCTCGGCGACCAGCAGCGTGCCGAGCCGGGCGGACACCTCGGCCTCGGTGCGGCCCACCAGTGGGATCCCACCCGCCTGCAGCACGGCGGCCACCCGGTCGGCCGCGGCCGCCGCCGCCCGGAGGGCGTCCAGTTCGGCCGCGTCCTTCACCGCCCGGATCGGCGACGTGACCCGGGACGCCTCGAGCCACTCGGCACCGGGCAGGCGACGCTGCAGCTCCAGCACCGTCGTGGCCCAGGCCCGGTCCGACACGGCCAGACGGTCCCCGGCACCCCGTCGGAGCAGGTCGACGACGACGTCGACGGGGTTCTCGTCGTCGGACCACGGTCGGAGTGCGAACCGCCCGCCCGAGTCCGGCACGCGGGGAGCCTCCAGGCCGGGCACGACCAGGACCGGGTCGCCCGTTGCCGGCAGGACCAGGACGGTCAGCCGCTCGAGGGGCATGGCCCGGTAGCCGGTCAGCCAGGGCAGATCCGCACCGTGGGAGAGCAACAGGGCGTCGACCCCGAGGAGCGCCATCCGGTCCCGCACCCGTGCGATCCGGTCGGACCGCGCGCTCCCGCTCACGGCCGTGCCGCCGCCAGGCCGACCCGCACCGGTGCACCGGCGAGCGGGGCGGCCGCCGCCTCGCGGGCGTGGTAGCTCGATCGGGTGAGCGGCGACGCCTGCACGTGGGCGAACCCGAGCGCCTCCCCCGCCCGGCGGAGACCGTCGAATTCGTCGGGCCGCCACCACCGGGCGACCGGAAGGTGCCGCGAGCTCGGTCGCAGGTACTGCCCCAGCGTCACGATGTCGACTCCCACCGCCCGGAGGTCGGCCAGCGTGGCGAGCACCTCGTCCTCGCGCTCCCCCATGCCGAGGATGATCCCCGACTTGGTGGTCAGACCGGCGGCGGCGGAGCGGGCCAGGACGGTGAGGCTGCGGGCGTAGCCGGCCGACGGGCGCACCGCCCGCTGCAGGCGTGCCACCGTCTCGATGTTGTGGTTGAGCACGTCCGGCCGGGCATCGAGGATCGTCCGCAGTGACGCCCGGTCACCCTTGACGTCGGAGATCAGGACCTCGACGGTGGTTCCCGGGCTCGCCCGCCGCACGGCGCCGATCGTCTCGGCGAACGCGGCGGCGCCGCCGTCGGCCAGGTCGTCGCGGGCGACGCAGGTGACGACGGCGTGGGCGAGGCGCATCCGGCCGACCGCCTCGGCGACACGGGCGGGTTCCGTGGGGTCGAGCGGCTCCGGATGACGCGTGTCCACCTGGCAGAAGGCGCAGGCCCGGGTGCACCGGGACCCGTTGATCATGAAGGTGGCCGTGCCGTCGGACCAGCACTCGAAGATGTTCGGGCAACCCGCCTCCTCGCAGACGGTGACGAGATCGAGGTCCCGGAGATCGCGCTGGAGTCCGAGGTACTCCGAGGCCATCGTGGCCCGCACCCGCAGCCACTCGGGTTTGCGGGTCGAGATCGGGAGACCGGCGCCGGGATCCACCCCGGACCGGACCAGCCGGCGCTCGAGGGCGGACCTGCCCCCGGTGCCGCGGATCGACACGGGGACGGCGCCCACCTCCCCACCCGCGCCGACCGGGTCGCGCCCGGTGGCGGAGGTGTCGGTTCCGGTCGATGCGGCACCGTCGGTCACGGCGGCCACGTCGTCCAGTTCGCCCCAGACGAGCCGGGCCGAGGCCAGGACCGCGTCCACGGCCTCGGCCATCGTCACCGGGAACCCCTCGGCGGCCAACGAGGTCACCGACCGGTCGGTGATGCCGCACGGCACGATGTGCCCGAACATCGACAGGTCCGTGGAGACGTTGAGGGCGAACCCGTGCGTCGTGCGACCGCGCGCCGTGCGCACGCCGACGGCGGCGATCTTGCGGGGCCCGGCGTCGCCGGACCCGGTGGCCGACGGGTCGATCCAGACCCCGGGGTATCCGTCCAGCCGACCCACCCGGTCCGCCGGGACGCCGAGCGCCGTCAGTGCGCCGATGACCACCTGCTCCACCTGGCGCACGTGCCCGGGACCGTGATGGGGTCCGGCGCCGACGCTGCGGACGGGGTACCCGATCAGCTGGCCCGGTCCGTGGTACGTGACGTCACCGCCCCGGTCGACGGCCACGAGGTCCGCCCCCACCGAGGCCGGGTCGACGAGCACGTGGGTCGGGTCGGCGTGGGTCCCGAGGGTGTAGACGTGGCCGTGCTCGAGCAGCAGGAGGTACTCGTCGTCCGACCGCTCGGCGATCCCCCGCTGGAGGTCCCACGCCTCGGCGTAGGGAACACGGCCCAGCCACCTGGCCCTCATGGCCGGCCTCGCACGACCGGGCGACCGCACGCCGGCACCCGACGGGTCCCCGTCACGACCGGTCAGAGCTCGCCGGCCCAGTCACGGTCATCGAGGATGACCGCCAGCCGGGCGAGGAACCTGGCCACGTAGGCGCCGTCGACGGCGCGGTGGTCGAAGTTCATGGCGACCAGTCCCACCGAGTGGATGCCGATCGTCTCGGTGCCGTCGGGCAGCTCGACGACAACGGGCTTCCGGGACACGCCGTCCGTGGACAGGATGGCCACCTGGGGCTGGTTGATGATCGCCCCGGTGATCAGCGTGCCGAACGGCCCGGAATTCGTGATCGAGAAGGTCCCACCGCTGATGTCGTCGAGGCTGAGCCGCTTGGTCCGGGCCCGGTCGGCCACGTCGCGGATGCGACGGGCCATGCCCCGCAGGTTGAGCTCCTCGGCCCGGTGGACCACGGGCACGATGAGGCCCTCGTTGTCGAGGTCCACGGCGATGCCGAGGTTGACGTCGCGGTGGACGATCAGGGCGTCGTCACCGACGGACGCGTTGAGGTGCGGGTACTCGGCGAGGGCCTCGACCGTGGCCCGGGCGACGAAGGGGAGGTAGGTGAGGGTGAAGCCCTCCTCCTCGCGGAAGCGACCTCCGTGGAGGCGGCGGACCTGCTCGACCCGCTCGTAGTCGATCTCCCGGACCATCAACGTGTGGGCCGAGGTGGCCTTCGACCGGACCATGTGCTCGGCCGTACGACGGCGGATGTTGGTGAACGGGACGATCTCGTCGCGCGCACCCGGCGCCTGACCGGCGACCGCGGCCGGGGCACCCTGCGGGACGGCGGCGGGGGCGGCGGGAGCGGAGGCGGGGGCGGGGGCGGGGGACGACGGGATGCTCGGCACCGGCGAAGGGGCCGCTCCGCGCTCGATGACCGCCTCCACGTCGGCCCGGGTGATGCGCCCCCCGAGTCCGGTCCCCGGGATCGACGCGGGATCGAGCCCGTGGTCGGCGAGCAGGCGGCGGACCACCGGCGAGAGGACGTGGGCCTGGTCCACGGCACCGGGGGGGATCGGCGTGCCCGACCCGTTCGGCGCGGCGACGCCCGGCGGGGGCACGGGGGACGGCGTCCGCACGGGCTCGTCGGGCAGCGTCGGGAGTCCGAGCGTCGGACCCGGAGGGGTCGGTGCCGCCGGACCGGGGGGCGTGGGGGACACCGGTGCCGGCGGCGGCGGCGCGGCGGGTGCCGGCGGCGGCGCGGCGGGTGCCGGGGGCGCGGGTGGCTCGGGGGCCCGGGCCTCGGGCGCGGCGGGGGCCGGGGACGGCGCCGCGGCCCCGTCGATCACGGCGAGTGCGACGCCGACGTCGACGGTGTCCCCCTCCTGTACGAGGATGGCGGTCAGGATGCCTTCGGCCGGGGACGGCACCTCGGAGTCGACCTTGTCGGTCGAGACCTCGAAGAGGGGCTCGTCGCGGGCCACGGTGTCACCGACGGCCTTGAACCACTTGGTGATGGTCCCCTCGGTCACGGTCTCGCCCAGCTGCGGCATGGTCACGTCAGGCAACGTGCAGCCCCCTTCCGGTCAGTGCCAGCACCGTCTCGCCGAACGCCTCCGAGAGCGACGGGTGCGGTTGGATGAACTGTGCCACCTCGTCGGCGGTGGCCTCCCAGTTGACCGCCAGGTACCCGGCGCCCAGCTGCTCGGTGACCCACGGGCCGACCATGTGGACGCCGAGGATCCGCCCGGTCGTCCCGTCGGGGCGCCGCTCGGCCACCACCTTGACCATGCCCTCGGTGTCCCCGACGATCCGGGCCCGGCTGTTCCCGCCGAAGGGGTCCTTCTTGACCACGACCTCGAGGCCGGCCGCCCGGGCCGCCGCCTCGGTCATCCCGGCGAAGGCGACCTCGGGGTGGCAGTAGATGGCCCACGGCACCCGCGAGTAGTCGACGGGGAGGACCGGCTCGCCCAGGATCGACTTGACCACGACGATGGCCTCGGCAAACGCCACGTGGGCCAGCTGCGGGGTCCCTGCGACCACGTCACCCACCGCCCAGACGCCGGGAGCCGACGTGCGCATGACGGCGTCGGCGACCACGAAGCCGCGCTCGTCGATGGTCACGCCGGCCCCGTCGCCCACCAGTCCCTCGGTCCGCGGACGGCGGCCGACCGACACCACCACGGCGTCCACGGCGAGCTCGTCGCCGTCGCCGTAGGAGACGACGGTGCCTCCCGTCGGCACCGGCGTGTGTCCGTGCAGGGTGACGCCGGCCTTGACGTCGATCCCCCGCTTCTTGAACGAGCGGACGACGGTCCGGACAACGTCGTCGTCGCATCCGCCGAGGATGGTCGGCAGCGCCTCGAACACGGTCACGGTCGAGCCCAGGTCGGCGAACATCGAGGCGAACTCACAGCCGATGGCACCGCCCCCGATGACGGCCACCGAGGCCGGCAGCGCGTCGAGGGCGAGCACCTCGTCCGAGGTCAGGACCACCGTCCCGTCGATGTCGAAGCCCGGGATCGTGCGGGGCACCGAGCCGGCGGCGAGCACGATGTCGTCGCCGGTCACCTCGACCGACGACCCGTCGGGGCCGGCGATGCGGACCCGGTGGTCGGCGAGCAGGGTCCCGCTCCCGTTGAACACGGTGACTCCCCGACCCTTCAGGAGCCCCGACAGTCCGGAAAACAGCTGGTCGACGACCTGCTGCTTGCGCTCCTGGCTCACCGAGAACTTGACGGTCGGACTGGCCTGATCGGCACCGGCGGTGATTCCGAAGTCGGCGGACGACCGGACCGTCCGGTAGACGGACGCCGTCTCGAGGAACGCCTTCGCCGGCACGCATCCACGGTGCAGGCAGGTCCCGCCCACCTTGTCCAGTTCCACCACGGCCACCGAGAGTCCGGCGGCGGCACCGTAGAGGGCGGTGGCGTAGCCACCCGGTCCTCCGCCCACGACGACGACGTCGAAGTGGTCCGACTCCCCGGATCCTGTCCCCGTTCCCCCCGTTGCGGTCTGCTCCGTTGCCACCTCGGGTCCCGTGGGAACCACCTCCATCCGGATGTCGTCGTGTCGGCCGTCGGCGGTCGTGGGTCCGCTCGGCGCGCGTGCCGACCAGCCTACCGGTCCACGCCCGACTCCCACTTCGGCCGCCGCGCCACCGGTCTCACCCGACGGGCGCGCCCGGTCGGCGCCCCCGCGCCGACACGAGCGGTGCCGTCGTGAGGTCGAGCCCGCCGGCGGCCAGGTTGTCCAGGTGGCGATCGATCTCGGCGTCGGTCGCCGCCCCGCCGCCGACCAGGGCGTCCCGGAGCTGCTCCACCGTGATCCGTTCCAGTTCCGCACCGACGGGACCGGCGACCGGGAAGGAGGCGTCCGCGTGGACGTCGACGAGTCCGACGTCGCGCAGCAGTCGCGGGAGCGTGCGCCCGAAGGCCAGGTCCGCGCCCCGCCCGGCCAGCAGCACCCGGAACCCGGCCCGGATGCGGTTGGCGAGCTCCTCGTCGGGTCCCCGTTCGTCGATGCAGGCGAGCGGCTGCAGGGCCGGATCGGCGTCCTCCAGGACCAGCCAGCCCCCGGGCCGCAGGGCCCGGGCCAGGGACGCCGCGACCTCGGTCCGGGACGGCAGGTGCACGAGCACGAGGCGGGCGTGGATGAGGTCGAACGGTCCGCCCGGGGGCGGGTCGGACGCGACGTCGTGGACGAGTGCGGTGACCCCTTCCGGCGGATCCCCGAACCGGGAGAGGTCGAGGTCGGTGGCCACCACCGAGCCGATCCGCCCCACCGTCCGCGCCAGCCAGGCGCTCACCGTGGGACCTCCGGCGCCCACCTCCCAGCAGCGCCAGCCCGCGCCGACCCCCGTGGCCCCGAGGTGGAGGAACGACACGGGGTCGAAGAGCCGGGCGATGGCGGCCAGCCGTGTGCCCGCGCCGTCCAGCCGGTTGTCCAGGAGGTAGCGCCCGTCGACGGCCCCGTCCACGTGCCCGGATCCGGGGGCGCTCAGGACAGCACCCGGCGGCGGAAGTTCCGGAGGCCCAGGCCGAGGAATGCCACCAGGAAGGCGACGAGCACGGGATAGACCACGTACAGCGGCATGTGCGGGGCGTCGGTGAAGGCGGCCCGCATGCCCTCGTTGATGTAGATCAACGGGTTGACGAGCACGAGCGTCTGCAACCAGTGCCAGCCCCCGGCCTGGACCGGGGCGAGCCGGGTGTACGCGTAGTAGGTGCCGCCGAGGAACGTCACCGGCAGGATGATGAACCCGAACATGAGGCCGATGTTGCGTGGCTCGAAGCTGGTGCCGAGCAGCAGCCCGAGCGACGCCATCGTCACGCAGGCCAGCGGGACGACGGTGACCACCACCCACCAGTGGAGCGACAGGTGCGCCTCGACCCCCTCGGCGTGGACGACCGAGGCGATGGGGAGGACGAGCGCCGCCGACAGCAGGCCCTGGGTCGCCCCGGAGAGCACCTTGGCCACGGCCACGAGCCAGATGGGGCACGGGGCCTGCACCCGGTCCTCGATCTCGCGGGTGTAGCCGAACTCCTGGGACATGGTGAGCGCCACCGACTGCACGCCCTGGAACAGGATCGAGATGCCGACCACCCCGGGGACCAGGACCGTGGCGAACTCCGACTGCGCCGCCCGGTTCGCGCCGCCGATCCCCTGGCCGATCTTGGGGAAGACGTAGAGGAAGACGAAGCACAGGAGGAACGGCTGGATCAGCGTCCGGGCGACGAACTCGAAGAGGTGCCTGCGCAGGACCACGAGATCACGGAGGATCAGGGCCCACAGCGCGCTCCGGCCGGCCGCCAGGGCGGAGTGCCCGGGTCGCAGTCGGACGGACGGAGGGGCGGAGGAGGCGGCGACGGCCATCAGTCGCGGAGCTCCTTGCCGGTGAGTTCGATGAACACCGTCTCGAGGGTGGGCTCGGTCACCGAGATGTCGAGGACGGGGAATCCCGCGTCCTCGGCGCCGGTGACGACGGCGGGCAGGAGCCGGCCCTTCCCCTTCACGTGGATCTCGACCCCGCCGTCGACCGGGCGTGACTGCGTGATCCCGGGGACCCGCTCGACCAGTGCCCGCCCCAGGGCGTCCCGGTCGCCGACCGCGGTCACGGTGACGATGGTGTCGGCGTCGATCTGGCTCGTGAGGGCGGCCGGTGTGTCGAGCGCCAGGATCCTTCCCCTGTCCATGATGGCGACCCGTCCGCACAGTTGGTCGGCCTCCTCCATGTAGTGCGTGGTGAGGAGGATCGTCTGACCGTCCCGGTTCAGCTCGCGGAGGATGTCCCACAGCGCCAGTCGGCTCTGCGGGTCGAGGCCCGCGGTCGGCTCGTCGAGGAAGAGCACCGCCGGCCGGTGGAAGATCGCCCTCGCCACCATGAGGCGCTGGGCCATTCCGCCGGACAGGGCGAAGACCGACGACGATGCCCAGCTGTCGAGCTGGAACTGTTCGAGCAGCCGGTCGGCCTCGCGGCGCGACTCCTTCGCCGGGATCCCGAACAGTCGGCCGTGGAAGTAGAGGTTCTCCCAGACCGTGAGCTGGCGGTCCAGGGTGTTCTGCTGGCTGACGATGCCGAGGATCTGCTTGGCCAGCGCCGGGTGGCGGACGACGTCGATGCCGCCGACGCGGGCCGAGCCCGAGGTCGGCGTCACCCGGGTGGTGAGCATCCCGGCGGTGGTCGTCTTGCCGGCTCCGTTGGGGCCGAGCAACCCGAAGATCTCCCCCGTCGCGACCACCAGGTCGAGGTCGTCGACCGCCCGGAGGTCGGACCCGGGGTAGACCTTCGTCAGCCGTTCGGTACGGATGATGTCGGGGACTCGGTGCACCGGTCCGAGGGTCGGGGACGGGCTGGTCGCGGTCATAGGAACGGTCCGACCCTACCCTCCGCCGCCGTCGGACCGGAAGGGGGTGGCGCCGGGTGCCCGGTGGACCGGGGCCCGGTGCCGCGCACTGCTACTTGGGCGGCATCCGGATGCCGCCGTCGAGGCGGATCACCTCGGCGTTCAGGTAGCTGTTCGTGGCGATGTGGGCCACCAGGGCCCCGTACTCGGCCGGGTTGCCCAGGCGCTTCGGGAAGTTGACCGACTGGGCCAGCGCGTCGCGGGCCTCGTCGGGCAGCATGGCCAGCAGCGGGGTGTCGAACAGTCCCGGGGCGATGGCCAGGACGCGGATGCCGACGACGGCGAGGTCGCGGGCGGCGGGCAGTGTCATGCCGACGACGGCGCCCTTCGATGCCGAGTAGGCCAGCTGCCCGATCTGACCGTCGAACGCGGCGACCGAGGCGGTGTTGACGATCACGCCGCGTTCGCCGTTGGCCTGCGGTTCGACGGCGGCCATGGCGGACGCCGCCTTCGTCATCACGTTGAACGTCCCGATGACGTTCAGGTCCTGGATGAACTTGAACGGGGCGAGGTCGTGGGGCGAGCCGTCCCGGTTGATGACGCGGCCGACCCAGCCGGTCCCCGCGCAGTTCACGGCGATCCGCAGGTTCCCCCCGTCGGCCGCCCGGTCGACGGCCTCCTGGCAGTCGTCCGGATCGGTGACGTCCCCGGCCACGTAGTTGGCGGTGCCGCCGATCTCGGCCACGACTTCCTTGGCCCGCTCCTCGTTGCGGTCGAACACGGTGACGCGCACGCCTTCGGAGGCGAGTTTGCGGGCCGTCGCCTCACCCAGTCCCGAGGCGCCCCCCGTGATGATTGCCGAACTTCCGTTGATCTCCATGCCGAGAGGTTACGGGAGCAGCTGCCCTTGGCCAACATCCGGGTCCGGAGGTGGTCCCGGGCCGTCCTGGCGGGCGGCGGCGGCCGTTGCCAGGGCGTCGACGACATCGTTCATCCGGTCGCCCGAGTGCCCCTTGACCCAGGCGAAGGTGACGGGGCGGGACGGGTCGAGGGCCAGGGCCAAGAGCCGCTCCCACAGGTCCCGGTTGGCCACGGGCTTCCCCTGGGAGTTCTTCCACCCCCGACGCCTCCAGCCCGCGTACCACTGCTGGCGGAAGCAATTGACCACGTAGGTGGAGTCGCTGACCACGTGGACCGGGCCCGGCAGCGACTCGAGGGCCCGGATCACGGCCAGGACCTCCATCCGCTGGTTGGTGGTGTGGGGCTCGCCGCCCGAGTCCGACGGTCCGCCGTCGACGGCCCACGCCCATCCGCCGGGCCCCGGGTTCCCGAGGCACGAGCCGTCGGTGTAGGCGATGGTCGGCGCGTCGTCCATGCTCCCAGCATGCCCGCTCGACGCGCGCACCGGGCGCACGCCCCGGCCCGGCGTCCGGCGCGGCAGGTCCCGGCCCGGGCCCCGTCCGCGTCCGGCGCGACGGCGCGGAGGGGCCGCCGTGGTGGGAACATGGGCGGGATGCTCTTCGACGGAGTCGCCCACCAGCTGCCGGACCTCGATCCCGAGGAGACGCAGGAGTGGCTGGCCGCCTTCGACGACGTGGTCCGGGTCCACGGCCGCAACCGGGCCCGGTACCTCCTCATGCGGGTGCTGGAGCGTGCCCGCCAGTCCCAGGTGGACTTCCCGGTCCCGGTGTCGACACCGTACGTGAACACCATCCCGTCCGACGCCGAGCCGGAGTTCCCCGGGGACGAGCACCTCGAGCGACGCATCCGCGCCTACATCCGGTGGAACGCCGCCGTCATGGTCGTCCGGGCCAACATCCGGTCCGACGCCATCGGCGGCCATCTCGCCACCTACGCCAGTTCGGCCGCGCTGTACGAGGTCGGGTTCAACCACTTCTTCCGGGGCAAGGACGACGGCCCGGGCGACCAGGTGTACTTCCAGGGCCACGCCTCGCCGGGCATCTACGGCCGGGCGTTCGTCGAGGGCCGCCTGTCCGAGGACGAGCTCGACAACTTCCGCTTCGAGGTCGGGGGCGACGGCCTGTCCTCCTACCCCCATCCCCGGCTGATGCCCGGATTCTGGGAGTACCCCACGGTGTCGATGGGGCTGGGCCCGGTCAACGCCATCGCCCAGGCCCACCTGGCCCGCTACCTGGAGGCGCGCGGCCTCGCCGACACCGCGCGGAGCCGGGTGTGGGGCTTCGTGGGCGACGGGGAGTTCGACGAGCCCGAGACGATGGCCCTCCTCGGCATGGCCGGCCGGGAGCACCTCGACAACCTCACCCTCGTCGTCAACTGCAACCTGCAGCGACTGGACGGGCCGGTGCGCGGCAACGGGAAGGTCATCCAGGAGTTCGAGGCCACGCTGCGCGGGGCGGGCTGGAACGTGATCAAGGTGATCTGGGGTCGGAACTGGGACGGGCTGCTCGCACGCGACGTGGACGGCCTGCTGCTGGCCAGGATGAACGAGACCGTCGACGGGGAGTTCCAGAAGTACTCGACCGAGCCGGGCGCGTACATCCGGGAGCACTTCTTCGGACCCGACCCCCGGCTGCGGGCCCTGGTCGAGCACCTGAGCGACGCCGAGCTGCAGAGCCTGCCCCGGGGTGGACACGACTACCGGAAGCTCTACGCCGCCTACCGGACGGCCACGGAGCACGTCGGCGCCCCCACGGCCATCCTGGCCAAGACCGTCAAGGGCTGGACGCTCGGACCCGAGATCGAGTCCCGGAACGCCACCCACCAGATCAAGAAGCTGACCAAGGACCAGCTGCGCGCACTGCGCGACCGGCTCTTCCTGCACGAGGAGATCCCCGAGGCCGACCTCGACGCCGACCTCCCGCCCTACTACCGCCCCGACCCGGACTCCCCCGCCGGCCGCTACCTGGCCGAGCGACGACGGGCGCTGGGGGGCCCGCTCCCCCGTCGGGTGGTGCGCGCCGCCCCCCTGCCACCACCGGAGCCGTCCGGCTTCGCCGACCTGCTCGCCGGATCGGGTCGTCAGGAGGTCTCGACCACGATGGCCTTCGCCCGCCTGCTCCGGTCGCTCACCCGCGACCCCGGGATCGGCCGGCGCGTCGTGCCCATCGTGTCCGACGAGGCCCGGACCTTCGGACTCGAGTCGATCATCAGCGAGGTCCAGATCTACGCGCCGGACGGCCAGCACTACACGCCGGTGGACGCCGGGCTCGCCCTCCACTACGCCGAGAGCGCCACCGGCCAGGTGCTCCAGGAAGGCATCACCGAGACGGGGGCCACGGCCACGTTCACGGCGGCGGCCACCGCGTACGCCACCTGGGGCGAGTCGCTCATCCCGTTCTACCTCTTCTATTCGATGTTCGGGTTCCAGCGGGTGGGCGACCTGCTGTGGGCGCTCGGCGACAGCCGGGGTCGCGGCTTCCTCCTCGGGTGCACGGCGGGGCGGACCACCCTCAATGGCGAGGGCCTCCAGCACCAGGACGGGCACTCCTTGCTCCTGGCGTCGGCCTACCCGTCGGTCGCCGCGTACGACCCGGCGTTCGCCTACGAGGTCGCGGTCCTGGTGGAGGACGGGATCCGGCGGATGACCGGGCCGGACGCGGAGGACAGGTACTGGTACCTGACCCTCTACAACGAGAACTACGCCATGCCCGCCCTGCCCGACGACCCCGACGAGGCCGAGCGGGTCCGGCTCGGTACGGTCCGCGGGATGTACCGCTTCGCCGGGCCGCCCGAGGGCGTGGGCCCGGACGGCCCCCGCGCCACCGTCCTGTTCTCGGGGACGGCCTGGCGGGCGGCGGCCGAGGCGCGGGAGCTGCTCGCCGGGACGTGGGGCGTGGCCACCGACATCTGGTCGGTCACCTCGTACAAGTCGCTCCGCGAGGAGGCACTGGCCACGGAGCGCCACGGCCGCCTCCACCCCGACGAGGCGGGCAGGGTGCCGCTGGTCACCCGGGAGCTGGGAGGCTCGGCCGGGCCGATCGTGGCCGTCACTGACTACCTGCGGGCGGTTCCCGACCAGGTGGCCCGCTGGATGCCGCGTCGGTACACCTCGCTCGGCACCGACGGCTTCGGGCGCTCCGACACCCGGGAGGTGCTCCGACGCTTCTTCGAGATCGACGCCGCCCACGTCGTCGTGGCCGTGCTCGGGGGCCTCGAGGCGGACGGCGCCGTCCCCCGGGGTACGGCGGCGAAGGCCGTCGTGACCTACGGGATCGACCCCGACACCACCGACCCCTGGTCCGTCTGACCGGCATCGGCCGGAGCGGCCGACCCGGCGCCGCCCGGCTCGCCGGCCGGAGCGGAGGTGCCACCCGCTGCGGTCACCGCCGGAGGACCCAGGCCGTCCGACCCCCCCCGCCGGGCACGCCGAGGGCAGGCCCGGGGCACCCGACTAGCCTGGGCGGGTGCTGTGGCTCACCGGTGACACCGATGCGGACGCCCTGCTGTCGTCCGACCCTCTGGCCCTCCTGATCGGCATGGTCCTCGACCAGCAGATCCCGATGGAGCGCGCCTTCCGGGCGCCGTTCGACCTGAAGGAGCGCCTCGGGGGTGCCCTGGACCCGGCCGCCATCGCCGCCATGCCCCCCGACGACCTCGCCGCCGTGTTCGCCGCCAAGCCGGCACTCCACCGCTTCCCCCGGTCCATGGCCGGGAGGGTCCAGGAGGTGTGTGCGGCCGTGCTCCACACCTACGGTGGCGACACCTCGGCGATCTGGACCACGGCGTCGGACGGCAAGGAGCTGCTCGCCCACGTGAAGGCGCTCCCCGGCTTCGGCGACCAGAAGGCCCGCATCTTCGTCGCCCTGCTGGGCAAGCAGCTCGGGGTCCGGCCCCCGGGGTGGGACGTGGCCGCCGGGGCCTACGGGGAGGCCGGGGCCCACCGGTCGGTGGCCGACATCGACTCGCCCGAGGCCCTGGCCAAGGTCCGCCAGTTCAAGCAGGCGATGAAGGCCGAGGCCCGGGCCAAGCTCCCCACTCCCGGGTGACGGCGACTGCGGGCGGTCGGGACCGCTGGGACCTGGCCCGTCGGCGTCTCTACCTGTGCACACCGGACCGGCCCGACCTCGACGTCTTCGTGGGACGCTGCATCGAGGGCGGGGTGGACCTGGTCCAGCTCCGGGAGAAGGACCTCGACGACGCGGCACTGGCACGGCGGGCCACCGTCGTGCGACGGGTGTGCGCGGCGGCGGGTGTCCCCTTCGTGCTGAACGACCGTCCCGACCTGGCGGCCGAGGTGGGGGCCGACGGCGTCCACGTGGGCCAGGACGACGCGTCGGCCGGGGCCGCCCGGGCCACCGTCGGCCCCGATGCACTGGTCGGCCTCTCGACCCACGCCTCGGCCGAGCTCGACGTCGCCGTCGGCGCCCTCCCGGGATCGACGCCCGCTCCGGTCGACTACCTGTCGGCCGGCCCGGTCGTGCCCACGCCGACCAAGCCCGGCCGACCCGGCACGGGCACCGGCTACCTCGCCGAGGCCGTCACCCGGTCCCCGTGGCCCGTGTGGGTCACCGGCGGCGTCGAGCCCGACCGCGTCGGTGCACTGGTGCGGGCGGGGGCCCGGCACTTCGTGGCGGTCCGGTGGCTGGTCGGCGCCGACGATCCCGAGGGCGCCGCCCGGGCGCTGCGCTCGTCCATCGATCGGGCACTCTACGAGGTCGGCGCCGGAGTTCGGCGAACGCGCTGACGGGGCCGCACACGGGGCCCGGACCGGCGGCCCGCTTCGGGATCAGCCGGCGCTCTGGCCCGGGGCGGTGACGATCTTCGCCCCCTTGGGCAGGGACACGCTCGGCGAGGACCCGACGTCGGAGATGTCGAGCCGGATGGTCCCCCCGGGGACCCCGGCGGTGAACCTCGACACGTAGTTGCCGGTGACGGTGTAGGTGAGCTTCTCCGTCTGGCCACCCTGGGACAGGGTCACCGTGGTCGTCGAGCCCGACCGCGTCGTCGGGCAGGACGGGGCACCGTGGCAGTTCCAGTAGGGGAGGTAGGTGTGGGCCGGGTCCACCGCCTGGGCACCGGTCGTCGGCTGCTTGTAGAAGGTGAGGGGGGTGCCGGTCACACGGGCCGAACGCGTGATGCTGATGTACTCGGTCGAGCCGATGATCACCAGGTAGGTACGGCGGCCCGCACTCTGGAGCCACCCGCCGAGCCGGTCCGGGGCCTGGTAGACGAGACTCGCCGTCTGGCTGCCCTGGGGTGTCCTCTCGACCAGGTACTCGCTGTAGCTCGGCGACGCCAGGGTGGTCGTGACCGCCTGGCCCAGGTCGGTCCCGCTCTGGCTCTGCACGACGCCCAGAACGGCCGCGCCGAGTCCTACCAGGGCGAGGACACCCAACAGGACGAAACTCAGGTACTTCCGCATGTCACTCACTTCCGGGACGGGTGGCCGGCCCGGGGTCGTCGTGACCCCGGGGGAAGCCCGGGCAGGGGCCCGGAGCTCACGCTACCGGGTGGGGCGGTGCCTCAGATGCCGATGCGCTGGGCCAGCAGCTCCCGGTGGTAGGACGGATCGCCCAGCATGAGCTCCGAGGACTTCGCCCGCTTGAAGTACAGGTGGGCCGGGTGCTCCCACGTGAAGCCGATGCCACCGTGGATCTGGATGGTCTCGGCGGCGGCGTGGAAGTACGCCTCCGAGCAGTACGACTTGGCCAGGCTGGCCACGACCGGGAGCTCGTCGGAGTCCTCCGAGGCGGCCCAGCCGGCGTAGTACGCGGCGGACTTGGCCGACTCGACCTCGAGCAGCATGTCGGCGCACTTGTGCTTGATCGCCTGGAAGCTGCCGATGGGGCGCCCGAACTGGATCCGGGTCTTGGCGTACTCGACGGAGCTCTCCAGGCACCGCTGTGCGCCGCCGACCTGCTCGGCCGCGAGCGCCACGGCGGCCAGGTCGAGGGTCTTGGACAGCCCGGCCTCGGCACCGCCGTCGGTCCCGATGAGCCACGCCGGGGTGCCGGCGAACTCGAGACGTGCCTGCTTGCGGGTCTGGTCCATGGTGGCCAGCGGCGTGCGGGTGAGGCCGGCGGCATCGCCACGGACCCCGAACAGCGACAGGCCGGCGTCGGTGCGCCCGACCACCAGGATCAGGTCGGCGACGTGGCCGTCGATGACGAACGACTTGTGCCCCTCCAGCGACCAGCCGTCGCCCGAGGGGGTGGCGGCCAGGGTGATGCCGTCCGCGTCCCACCGGCCGGAGTCCTCGGTGAAGGCCAGGGTGGCGATGGTCTCGCCGGCGGCGATGCCCGGCAGCAGCTCCTCCTTCGCCTTCGTGTCGCCCGAGGTGAGGAGGGCGTTGGCGGCCAGTGCCACGGTCGAGAAGAACGGGGCGCACAGCAGGGCGGCGCCCATCTCCTCGAGCACCACGATCAGCTCGACGTAGGTGAATCCGCTCCCGCCGAACTCCTCGGGGACGATCAGCGACTGCAGGCCGAGCTGCTCCGCCATCTGGGTCCAGACCTCGGGGTCGTAGCCGTCGGTCGTCTCCATCAGGCGCCGGACCTCGGTCTCGGGGGACTTGTCGTCGAGGAACCGGCGCACCGACTTGCGGAGCTCGTCCTGCTCCTCGCTGAAAGCGAAGTTCATCATCTCTCCATCCGGTGGAGTCCCCCACCGGGGACGTCGTGTCGTGCCCGCACCGGGGCAACTGCCCTGTTTGTCTACCAGAACCGTGCCGACATTGACCAACGGGGGGAGGGACCCGCGACGAGCGGGCGACCGGCCCCGCTACGCTCGACGGACAGGAGGTGGCACCCATGGCCGACACCGTCATCGACTACCAGGACAGCGCCGTCGAGGTCCACCGCGTGGTGGTGGGGCCGGTGGAGAACAACGTCTACATCGTGCGGTGCCGGGAGTCGGGCGACTCGCTGCTGATCGACGCCGCCAACGAGCACGACCTGCTCCTCGAGCTGTGCCGGGACCTGAACGTGCGTCAGGTGGTCGAGACACACGGCCACTGGGACCACATCCAGGCGGTGGAGGCCGTGCGCGACGCCGGGATCGACGTGGCCGTCACCCGGGCGGACGCCGCCATGCTCCCCTCTTACGACCAGATCCTCGAGGACGAATCGGTCGTGACGGTCGGACGGCTGCGGGTGGCCACCATCGCCACGCCGGGCCACACGCCCGGATCGATGTGCTTCTCCGTCGAGGGCACCCCGCTCCTGTTCAGCGGGGACACGCTGTTCCCGGGGGGACCGGGCAACACCTCGTTCGAGGACGCCGACTTCGGCACCATCATCACCTCGATCGAGGACCGGCTGTTCGGCGCGTTCACCGCCGACACCCGGGTACTGCCGGGACACGGGTCGGGAACGACCATCGGGGCGGAGTCCCCGCACCTCGCCGAGTGGATCGAGCGGGGCTGGTAGTCCCGGCCGGTGCCGGTGCCACCGGCACCGCCGTGGGTGCGCCGGTCAGACCGCCGTCGACGGGCGCCGGGGCTCGTGGACGACCTCGATCTCGGGCGGCAGCCCACGGATCGACACCCCGCCGGGGACCTGGTCGCCGACCTCGACGGTGACGCGCGAGCCGGCCAGCGGGATCCCCTCGACCTTCAGGTACCCGATGCCCGCCGGCAGGTTGGGACACAGCCACGTCTTGCCGTAGGGGATCCACGGGTCCAGGCGCAGGAGGGTCCGCAGGCACAGCAGCGGCGAGGCGGCCGCCCATGCCTGCGGCGAGCACGAGGTCGGATACCCGACCGGCACCTCCAGTTCGCCGCGGTCCAGCCCGCTGAAGAGCTCGGGCAGACGGCCGCCCTGGGCCGAGGCGGCGTCCAGGAGACCGAAGATCAGCTGCTGCGCGGCCCCGTCGAAGCCGTAGCGGGCGAGCCCGGCGGCGACGATCGCCGTGTCGTGCGGCCACACCGAGCCGCAGTGGTAGCTGATCGGGTTGTAGCCCCCCGTGTCGCTCGACAGGGTGCGCAGGCCCCAACCCGTGAACATCGCAGGTGACACCAGGGCCTGGGCGACCTGGCGCGCCTTGTCCTCGTCGATGATCCCGGTCCACAGGCAGTGCCCGATGTTGGAGGTCAGCGAGTCGATCGGCTTCTTGTCGGCGTCGAGACCGACGGCGAACCAGCCCTTCTCCTCCAGCCAGAAGTCCCGGTTGAAGTTCGCCTTCAGGTGCGCGGCCTTGGAGCGGAACCGCTCGTAGCTCACCGTGTCCCCGGCCTCGAAGGCGAAGTGCGCGCTGGCCAGGTAGGCGCCGTAGGTGTAGGCCTGCACCTCGGCGAGGGCGATCGGCGCCTCGGCCACCCGGCCGTCGCCGTAGCGGATGCCGTCCCAGCTGTCCTTCCATCCCTGGTTGGCCAGTCCCCGGTCCGTGGCCCGCCGGTACTCCACGTAGCCGTCGCCGTCGGAGTCGCCGAAGTGCTCGATCCACTCGATGGCCCGCGCCGCGTTGGGCAGGAGCTCGTCCACCAGCTCACGGGCGACGCCCCACCGGCGCAACTCGCCCAGCAGCATGACGAAGAGCGGTGTGGCGTCGGCCGTCCCGTAGTAGATGCTGCCTCCGCCGAGCGAGAGCGACGCGGCATCGCCGAACCGCATCTCGTGCAGGATGCGGCCCGGCTCCTCCTCGTGGCGGGGATCGATCTCGGTGCCCTGGAAGCGGGCGAGCGTCTGGAGCACGCCGGTGGCCAGATCGGGATCGACGAGCAGCGCCATCCACGCGGTCAGGAGCGAGTCGCGCCCGAACACGGTCATGAACCACGGCGCCCCGGCGGCCACCACCACCCGTTCGGGATAGTCGGGGTCGAAGATCCGGAGCGCACCGAGGTCCTCGGCACTGCGTGCCACGACCTCCTTGAGCGCCGGGTGGTCGGTCTCCACCTTCGGAACCTGCCGCCGCCACTCGGCCAGGCGCTCGCTGGGGATCGCCCGCTCGACGGGCTGGCCGCACTGGTACTTGGGGGCGAACACGGCGCCGTCGATCACCGGGCCGACCTCGATGCACGTGCTCCACTCGCCCCGGGCCGGAACCACCACCTCGAAGGTGAGGAGTCCGGGCGCGACGGCGTCAGCTCCGGTGGTCCGCAGTTCGACCCCGCGCGACACCGCGCCCCGCTCGTAGGTGTACGTCAGCGAGGCCCGGGCTCCCTCGGCCGGCCCGCCCACTCCCCCCGGTCCGTCGGACGCCACGCTGGTCACCCCCCCGTTGGCGCCCCCGGCGGCGACCCGACCCTCCTTGACGGCGAACAGGTCGGCGAAATCGGCCTCGACCAGGACCTCGAGGGTACAGGCCGTCGCCTCGTCGGAGAAGTTCCGAAGGGTCAGCTCCTCACGCATCCCCTGGCCGACGTGGCGGCTGCGGAAGATCATGAGGGTCGAGTCGGCCCGGCCGGGCGCCGGAAGGTTCCGGGAGACGAACGTCGCACTGAACGGGTCGTCGGTCACCGCCGCGAGCGGCTCGGCCCGGGACCCGTCCACCAGGACCTCGAACCGTGAGACGATGCGGGTGTCGCGGAAGAACAGGCCCTGCGCGGCGCCGGGCGAGATGTCCCCGGCACCGCCGCTGATGGCGAACGTCGACTCGTCGACGAGGGTCACGGCACCCGTGCCCGAGCCGAGCTGGGTCACCGGGCCGGCGTAGTTCCACGGTTCGGGCATCCCGGTACCGTACCGCCGGCCCGGGCGGACCGGGAATTCCCCCTGGTCAGCGCCCACGCCCGCCGGAGCCCGTCGTTCGGGCCGCAATTCCCCCTATCGCCGTAGGAGAAATGACGGGGACGGGCTACACTCGGGGCCGTGCCACCCGTGTCCGACGCCGCCGCAGCCCCACCCTCCGACACCGGGGAACCGCCCCTCCTCCGCGTCGACGGACTGCACGCGTCCGTCGACGGCGAGCCGATCCTGAAGGGCATCGACCTGACCGTCGAGTCGGGCCGGGTCCACGCCGTCATGGGTCCCAACGGCTCGGGCAAGTCGACGCTGGCCAACGTGCTGCTCGGCAATCCGGCCTACGAGGTCACCGCCGGGTCCGTCCTGTTCAAGGGCGAGGACATCACCTCGTGGGCGACGGACGTCCGCGGCAAGGCCGGCATCTTCCTGGCCTTCCAGGATCCCGAGTCGATCGGCGGGGTCCCGGTGATCCAGTTCCTGCGCCAGGCCCTCTCCGCCCGCCGGGGTACGGACCTCTCGGTTCTCGAGGTGCGCCTCTCGATGATGGAGTGGATGGAGAAACTGGGCATGGACCCGGCGTTCGGCGAGCGCCACCTCAACGACGGGTTCTCCGGCGGGGAGAAGAAGCGCAACGAGATCCTCCAGATGGCGATGCTCGAACCCGAGCTCGCCGTCCTCGACGAGACCGACTCCGGCCTCGACGTCGACGCGCTGCGCACGGTCGCCCGGGGCGTCCATACGGTGCGCTCGGCCCGTCCGGACCTCGGCGTCCTCGTGATCAGCCACTACCGGCGCATGCTCGAGGAACTCGATGCCGACCGCGTCCACGTGCTCGTCGACGGCAGGATCGTCGACGAGGGCGGCCCCGAGCTCGGCGCCCGCCTCGAGGCCGAGGGGTACGACGCATGGCGGACCTGACCGCCACCGGTGCCTCGCCCGCCCCGGCGCTCGATGTGGCCACCCTGCGCAAGGACTTCCCGCTGCTCGCCCGCGAGGTCCGTGGCCGGCCCATCACCTACCTCGACTCGGCGGCGTCGTCCCAGCGGCCCACCGCGGTGCTCGACGCCATGCGCGAGTACGACGAGACCACGCACGCCAACGTGCACCGGGGCGTGTACGCCATCGCCGAGGAGGCCACCCGTCGCTTCGAGGCGGCGAGGACCGACGTCGGCAGGTTCATCGGGGCACCCGAACCGGGCCGGGAGGTCGTCTTCGCCAAGAACGCCACCGAGGCCCTCAACCTCGTGGCCCATGCATGGGGGCGCACCCACCTCGGTCGGGGCGACGTGGTCGTGCTCACGGAGATGGAGCACCACGCCAACATCGTGCCGTGGCACATGCTGGCCGCCGAACGGGGGATCGAGCTGCGCTGGCTCCCCGTGGACGACGACGGCAGGCTCGTGCTCGACGACCTCGAGGCCGTCCTGGACGGGGCCCGGCTGCTCAGCCTGACGTGCATGTCCAATGTGCTCGGCACCCTGAACCCCGTGGCCCAGCTGGCCGCCGCCGCCCACGACGCCGGCGCGATCGTGGTGGCCGACGCCTGCCAGTCCGTCCCCCACCTGCCGACCGACGTCGCCGCGCTGGGTGTCGACTTCCTGGCCTTCAGCGCCCACAAGATGCTCGGACCCACCGGAATCGGCGTCCTGTGGGGACGCGGGGAGCTGCTGGCCGGGCTGCCGCCGTTCCTGGGCGGTGGCGAGATGATCCTCGACGTCCGCAAGGACGGCTTCACCCCCAACGACATCCCGTGGCGCTTCGAGGCCGGCACGCCCCCGATCACCGAGGCCATCGGCCTCGGGGCCGCCGTCGCCTACCTGCGGGCGGTGGGGATGGATGCGGTCCGTGCCCACGAGCAGACGCTGACGGCGTACGCCCTGCAGGCGCTCGCGGACCGGTTCGGCGACGGCATCCGGATCTTCGGACCGCCCGGGACCGAGGACCGGGGCGGGGTGATCTCGTTCGCCTTCGGCGACGTCCACCCCCATGACGTCTCCCAGATCCTCGACGAGTACGGGGTGTGCGTCCGGGCCGGCCACCACTGCGCCAAGCCCCTCATGCGCCGGCTGGGGGTCACCGCCACCGCCCGGGCCTCGTTCGGCCCGTACAACGACGAGCACGACGTCGACACCCTCGTCGACGCGCTCGACGCCGCGGGGAGGTTCTTCGCGTGAGCGCCCCCCGGTACGCTGGACCACGGGTGCGGACGCATCCGCGACACGAAGGGATGTCGGCCTGATGCCCGGCCTCGAAGACCTCTACCGCGAGATCATCCTCGACCACTACCGCTCCCCGCGGAACCGCGGCGAGCTCGAGTCGCCACCGGCGGTGCGGGTCGAGGGGTTCAACCCCCTCTGCGGCGACGAGATCGTGGTGACCATCGACGTGGAGGGCGACGTGGTGGCCGACATCAAGATCGCCGGAACCGGATGCTCGATCAGCCAGTCGTCGGCCTCGCTGATGTCCGCGGCCGTCAAGGGCAGGTCGGTCGAGGAGGCGCGCGAGCTGATCGCCACCTTCAAGGGGATGATGTCGATCCACGAGGCGACCCTGCCGGCCGACGCCGGACCGGGCGAGCCCGGTGCCGTCCCCCCCGAGGCCGCCGAGCCCGAGGCGATCGACGTCGATGCCCTGGGTGAGCTCGCCGCGCTCCAGGGCGTGGTCAAGTTCCCGGTGCGGATCAAGTGCGCCACGCTGAGCTGGAACACGTTGGCCCAGGGTCTGGACGAGGCCGCCGCACCCGCGTCCGCCTGACCCGCCACGCCCCGCGCCGACCCGACCGACCCGACCGACCCGACCGGCCTCGGACGGCCCACGCGGGACCCCGGTCAGCAGGGTGTCGGGTCGAAGTTCGTCTGGATCGTGGTCGTGGTCAGCGCCGGGGCCGTCGTGGCCGGCGTGCTCCCACCCGTCGAGTAGGTGGGCGGTGGGACGCTCGAGGTGGTGGTCGAGGTGGACACCGGGCCGTACGGGCCGGGCGGCGGCGTGATCGGGACCGGCGCCGGTCCGTTCAGGAACTGGCTGATCACCTGGCTGGCCTGGGGCTGCTCCACATAGAGGATCGACCCGAGGTAGCCGAACTCCGAGGAGTTCGACGAGTAGGTCGGCAGCGTGGCGGTGGCCAGCGAGGTCGAGGCGAACGACCGGAACTCACGTGCCAGCGACACCAGCTGGCTGATGGAGAAGGTCGAGTCGATCGTCACCCCCTGGACCACCGATCCGATGAAGGCGTTGAGCGTCAGCGGGTTGTACTGCTTCTCGGCCTGGTTGATGAGGGCCTTCAGGAAGGCGTTCTGGCGCTGGATCCTCCCGAAGTCGCTGGTGCCGTCGTACTGCCAGTACCCGTTGGCGAAGTACTGGTAGTGCCGGCTGCGGGCCACCGCCAGCGAGTAGCCGCCGTTCAGGTGCTGGCAGCCCGGCGTGGTGATGTCCAGGCCCGTGTAGGCGTCCTTCGCCGGGTAGGGGAAGTCGAGGTTGACCCCGCCGATGGCGTCCACCGCCCCACGGAACCCGATGAAGTTCAACTGCACCACGTGCTCGATGGCGATCCCGAAATTGGCCTCGATGGTCTGGACCAGCTGGTCCGGCCCCTCGTTGTAGGTGGCGTTGATCCGGTTGTACTTGCCCACCAGGCTGGTGTTGCCCGCCACCGTGACCACCGTGTCGCGCGGGATCGACAGCACGCTCACCTGGCCGGTGGCCGGGACCACGTGGACGATCTTGACGACGTCGCTGCGCTGCCCGCCGGCCGTCGTGGTGTTGCCGTAGGCCGCCTGGGCGGCGCCGGTGATGCCGACCCGGGTGTCCGATCCGATGAGCAGCACGTTGAACGGCGCCCCCACCGGGGCCACGCGGAGGTGCTTCACCGTCACCTTGGTCACCTGGCTGAAGCGGTACTGCACGTAGGCGTACCCCGAGCCGACGGCCACGATGGCGAGGGAGACCAGGACCACCCCGGCGAGCAGCACCCGGTCGAGCCAGGTCCGCTTCGGCTTCGCCCTGCGTGGCCTCGACGCCCGCCCGCCCCCGCCCGAGGCCGCCTGGCGGCGCTCCTTCCGGGTGAGTGGGACCCCGAGGTCGCCCCCCCCGGTCGCGGCCGCCGATCCCACGGCCGCGGGCACGCCGGGCCCGGACCCGGCGGCGGGAGGGGACTCCGGAACGGGTGCGGCCGAGGGCAAGGGTGCGGACGCCGGTGCGATGCCCGGCTCCGTCGAAGCCGACGCACCGGGCACGCCCGACGCCGGCACGGCACCGGTGCGGTCGTCACCCGCGGTGGTCGCGGCCTCCCCCTCCGGCGCTCCCGGTGCGTCCGCCGCGCCCGGGACGGGGCCCGGGGGGGCGGTCCCGTCCGGGCGCCGCCTGGGACTGTGCGCGCCTCCCCGGCGTCGGTCTCGGCGAGCCATTGCCCGACGCTACCAATCCCCGATCCGGCCCGGTGATCAGGCGCACGTGCATCCACCGGGCGGCACCCGCTCAGGCGAAGGCGGCGTACCCGGTGCGGTCGACCGATTCGGCGAGTTCCCTGCCCCCCGTGGCCACCACCCGCCCGCCCGCCAGCACGTGGACCACGTCGGGCGTGAGCACGTCGAGGAGGCGACGGAAGTGGGTGATGGCGAGGACACCGAGGCCCCACTCCGTGGTGGCCTCCTGCACCCGTCGGGCCACGCCGGCCAGCGCGTCCACGTCGAGTCCCGAGTCGATCTCGTCGAGGACGGCGAAGGCGGGGCGCAGCACACCGAGCTGGAGGGTCTCGTTGCGCTTGCGCTCCCCACCGGACAGGTCCACGTTCAGCGAGCGGTCCAGGAAGCGTTCGTCGAAACCGATGCGGGCGGCTTCGACACGCAGGCGCTCCCCCACGTCGACGCCGTCCGCGCCCGCAGCGCGGGCTGCGGTCAGCGACTCGACCAGGGACACGCCGGGCACCTCGATCGGATGCTGCATGGCCAGGAACAGCCCGGCACGGGCGCGCTGCCAGGTCGGGAGGGCGAGGAGGTCGACCCCGTCCAGGGTGACCGACCCACCGAGCACCTCGTAGCCGGGACGTCCCATGAGGACGTGTGCGAGCGTGCTCTTGCCCGAGCCGTTCGGACCCATGACGGCGTGGACCTCGCCGCTGCGCACGGTCAGGCTCAGACCCTGGAGGATCTCGCGGCCGGGAATTCCGGCGCGGAGGTCGTCGATGACCAGTCCGGAGGCGCTCACGGGACCACCACCGAGACGTCGTCGCCGACGACGTGCACCTCGTAGACCGGCACGGGCCGCGTCGCGGGGAGCGAGCACGGCGCGCCGGTCCGCAGATCGAACGTCGAACCGTGCTTGGAGCATTCGATCTCGCACTCGGCCGCCCACACCTCGCCCTCGGCGAGGGAGAAGTCCTCGTGGCTGCAGCGGTCCCCGACCGCGAAGAACTCGTCGCCGATCCGCACCAGCGCGACCCGGAGCCCGGCGACGTCGAACCGTCGGGCATCGCCGGGGCCGAGGTCGTCCACGCCGCACAGCCGCACCGTCGTCACGCCGGTCGGTTCAGCCACGGGTCACCCCCGAGCGCTCGGCCAGGGACCGCCCGACCAGATCGCGGACCCCCGCCAGCGGCACCTGGTCGGCGATGCTGTCGAAGAAGCCGGCCACGATCAGCTGTTCCGCCCGCTCGGGCTCGACGCCACGGGATTCGAGGTAGTAGCGCTGGTCCTCGTCGATCGGCCCGACCGTCGAACCGTGGCTGCACTTCACGTCGTTCTCCTCGATGTCGAGGTTCGGCACCGAGTCGGCATGCGCACCCTCGTCCAGCACCAGATTGTGGTTGGTCTGGACGGCATCGGTCTTGACCGCACCCCGTCGGACCCGGATCAGACCGCTGTAGACGGAGTGGGACGTCTCGGCCACGGCACCCATGAAGAGGAGGTCGCTGGTCGTGCGCGGTGCCCGGTGGTCCTGGAGGGTGCGGAAGTCGAGCATCTGGTCGTCGCGTCCGATGTACGCCGCCCGCAGACGGCTGGTACCCGAGTCGCCCACCAGCGCCGAGTCGGTGCGCAGGCGGGCATAGCCGCCACCCAGTGCGACGGCGTAGCTCGACAGGGTGGCGCGGGCGCCGATGGTGCTCGCCTGGTGGGCGAGCTGCCAGGTGTCGGGGCCGAGCGACTGGATCGACACGTAGGCGAGTGCGGCGTCGTCGTGGACCTGGAGCTCCGTCACGGGGACGACCAGGCGTTCGGCCGGGGCCTCGGTCCCGGCCGCCCATGCGGTGTGCCCGTCGGCGAGGAGCCCGGTGACGGCGTCGACGACCAGTTCGACCACTCCCGCCGACGCGCCCTCGCCGACCCGGACGACGGTACGGGGGAACACGGCGGTACCGGCGGCTCCCGACACGACGTGCACGATCACCACCGGGGCGGCGGCCACGGCACCGGGTCGGACGTCGACCACGACCGGGTCGACGGCAAAGGCGTCGTTCAGGAGCGGGAAGTCGTGGGCGTCGCCGACCACGGCGCCGAGGAGGGACTGCCCGTCCGGGTGGTCGGCCGCCCGGTCGAGGGACAGGAGGTCGTCGTCCACCGTGGAGGACACGGTGGCGAGGACGCCGTCGACGGTCACGACCAGTCCAGCGCGCGGGCCCAGGCCGTCGACGAGTGCGTGGATCCGGTCCGACGGCGGGACGGCCGCGTCGGCGGAGTCCGTCCCCGCGGGCCGAAAGCGGTCGAGGTCGAGCCGGTCGATGCGGCTGTACCGCCAGACCTCGTCCTTCACGGTCGGGAGCGGGGACGACGCGAAGGCCTCCGCCGACGCCGTTCGGCGCCGGGTCAGCCAGGGCGTGCCGGGCAGCCCGGCGGCGGTCTCAGGGGTGAAGGTGGGCAGGATGTGGCCTCTCGCGGATCGAGGCCCGGTCGACGAGCCCCGGCGCCCATACTACCGGTCCGGCGGGGTGGCCCTTCCGGGTCCGGGGCCCGTCCGGCGCGTCCCGCAGGACCACCGGCCCACGCCCTACGCTGGGCGCCCATGACCGCTCCCCGCATCGAGTCCTTCACGTCCGACGTGCTCACCCTCGAGGTCGACGGCCATGTGGCCACCCTCTGGCTCGACCGCCCGGAGAAGCGCAATGCCATGGGCCCCGCCTTCTGGGACGACCTCCCCGAGGCGATGGCGGCCATCGGCGGCGACCCGTCGGTCCGGGCCGTGGTGATCGCCGCCCGCGGGCCCCACTTCTCCGTCGGGCTCGACCTCGTGTCCATGGCGGGGATCGGCGGGGCCCCGGACGCGGTGGACGGGCCCCGTCCGTCGATCGCCGGGAGGGCGAGCAGGGCACGGGCCGAGATCGCCCGGCTGCAGGCATCGGTCACGGCGGTGGCCGACTGTCCGGTCCCGGTGATCGCCGCCGTCCACGGCTGGTGCATCGGCGGTGGGGTCGACCTGATCGCCGCCTGCGACATCCGGCTGGCCAGCGCGGAGGCGCAGTTCTCGGTGCGCGAGACGAAGGTGGCCATCGTCGCCGACGTGGGCAGCCTCCAGCGACTCCCCGCCATCATCGGCAAGGGGCACGTGGCCGAACTGGCGTTCACGGGGAAGGACATCACCGCCGCACGGGCGGAGGCCATCGGCCTGGTCAACCACGTGAGCGCCGACGCCGACGCCGTCCTCGCCGACGCCCGGGCCATGGCCGCCGAGATCGCCGCCAATTCGCCGCTGGCCGTGCAGGGCACCAAGGCCGTGCTCGCCGCATGCGAGGACCGGAGCGTCGCCGAGGGCCTGGACTACGTGGCCACGTGGAATGCCGCCTTCCTCGCCTCGGACGACCTGGCCGAGGCCATGGCCGCCTTCATGGAGAAGCGACCGGCGACCTTCACCGGGAACTAGGGGCTCGCCCGCCGGGCACGGCACGGGCGGCCCGGCCCCCGCCCTTCAGCGCTTGCGACGCCACCACCTGCGGCCGTGCCGTTCGTCGTCCCTGCGCACCTCGGCCAGGATCCCAGGGGCCACGGCGTTGACGACGTCCTCGGCCTGGTCGAGGAGCGCGGCGGCCTCGTCCCCGGGCACGTCGGGCATGGGCTCGAGTGCCGGCTCGACCAGCGAGCCGTGGGACCACCCGACGTCGGCGAGCCGGGGGGCGTAGGAGGGGCAGTCGTCGGGACACCGCCACGGTGCCTCGGGCGCGAGGTCGAGCACGCAGAACCGGGCGACCTCGCCGGAGTCGTAGGTCCGGCTCTGGAAGTGCTTGCACTCTTCACGCATGGGCATGGGGGCTCCCTCGTCGTCTCCGTGCCCATTGTGGCCCGTATCGGGACGGCCGCCGACGCGCCGGCGCGCACCGGCGCGCGGATCACCGCTCAGCCGATGGAACCCTCCATCTGCAGCTCGATCAGCCGGCTCCACTCGACGGCGTACTCCATCGGCAGCGTGCGGGTGATCGGCTCGATGAATCCGTTGACGATCATGCCCATGGCCTGGGTCTCGGACAGTCCCCGGCTCATGAGGTAGAAGAGCTGGTCGTCCCCGACCTTGGACACGGTGGCCTCGTGGCCGATGCGGGCGTCCCGCTCGCCGACCTCCATGTACGGCTTCGTCTCCGACACCGAGGTGTCGTCGAGCAGCAGCGCGTCGCACCGGACGAAGCTCTTCGCGTTCTTGGCGCCCTCGTCGACGTGGACCAGGCCCCGGTAGGTGGTGATCCCCGCGTCCTTGGAGATGGACTTCGAGACGATGGTCGACGTGGTCTCGGGGGCGGCGTGGACCATCTTCGCTCCGGCGTCCTGATGCTGCCCCGCGCCGGCGTAGGCGACCGAGAGCACCTCGCCGGAGGCCTTGGGGCCCACCAGGTAGACGCTCGGGTACTTCATCGTGAGCCGCGAGCCGATGTTGCCGTCGATCCACTCCACGTGGGCCTCGGCCTCGGCCCGGGCCCGCTTGGTCACCAGGTTGTAGACGTTGTTCGACCAGTTCTGGATGGTCGTGTAGGTGATCCGCGAGCCCTCCAGTGCGACGAGTTCGACCACGGCCGAGTGCAGCGAGTCCGTGGTGTAGACCGGCGCGGAACAGCCCTCGATGTAGTGCACCTGGGCCCCGACGTCGGCGATGATCAGGGTCCGCTCGAACTGGCCCATGTTCTCGGCGTTGATCCGGAAGTAGGCCTGGAGCGGCTGGTCCACGATGACGTTCGGCGGGACGTAGATGAACGAGCCCCCCGACCACACGGCCGAGTTGAGCGCGGCGAACTTGTTGTCGTTCGGCGGGATGACGGTGCCGAAGTACTTGGAGACGAGGTCCGGGTGCTCGCGCACGGCGGTGTCCATGTCGCAGAAGATGACGCCGAGGGCCTCGAGGTCCTCGCGGTTGCGGTGGAACACCACCTCGGACTCGTACTGGGCGGTGACGCCGGCGAGGTACTTGCGCTCGGCCTCGGGGATGCCCAGCTTCTCGTAGGTGCTCTTGATGGCGTCCGGAAGGTCGTTCCAGTCCTCCACCTGACCCGACGTCGGCTTGATGTAGTAGTAGATGTCGTCGAAGTCCAGATCGGGCATGTTGACGGCGAACCACTCGGCCATCGGCCGCCGCTCGAACCGCTGGAGCGCCCGGAGCCGGAAGTCCCGCATCCACTCGGGCTCTTTCTTCATGGCCGACATCTCGCGCACGATGGCCTCGGACAGCCCCTTCTTGGGCTTGAAGACGTAGTCCTCTTCGTCGGACCACCCCAGCTTGTACTTCCCGAGATCGAGGTCGGTGGCCGTCATACGCGCTCCTGGTCCGTGGGGGGGAGTCGTAATTTCCCCTATCCAGATAGTAACAACTCCGGGCCCGGGACCGCGCGGCCCCCGCCGGCCACCGTGCCATTGTGTGCGAATGGCCGACGACCCCCTCGCCCACCCTCCCCCCACCCCGCCCGCGCCACCGGCCCCCGGGCGCCGGCCGGTCGCCCTCGAAGCCCACGGCGACGTGCGGATCGACGACTGGTACTGGCTCCGGGACCGGGACGATCCGGCCGTCCTCGCCCACCTCGAGGCGGAGAACGCCTACACGGCGGCGGCCATGGCCCCCACCGCCGCGCTCCAGGAGGCCCTCTACTCCGAGATGGTCGCCCGCATCCAGGAGACCGACCTGTCCGTCCCCGTGCGCAAGGGCCCCTGGCGGTACTACAGCCGGTCGGTCGAGGGCAGCAGCTACGGCATCCACTGCCGGCGGCCCGCGGACGGACCCGACGACGCCGAACAGGTCCTCCTGGACGAGAACGCCCTGGCCGAGGGCCACGACTACTTCTCCCTCGGCAACTTCGCGGTCAGCCCCGACCACCGCTGGCTCGTCTACTCGACGGACACGACCGGCGGCGAGCGGTACACCATGCGGTTCCGGGACCTCGAGTCGGGCGCCGAGTCCGGGGAGTCGATCGAGGACACCTCGTACGGCTCGGCGTGGGCCAACGACAACGTCACCGTCTTCTACGTCCGGGTGGACGAGGCCATGCGCCCCTTCCAGCTCTGGCGCCACCGGGTGGGGTGCGACCCGGCCGACGACGTGCTCGTGCTCGAGGAGCCCGACGACCACTTCTACCTCGGCGTGGGCCGCACGAAGGACGACCGGTACGTCCTGTGCGGGCTCGACTCGAAGGTGACGTCCGAGGTGCGGATCCTGGACGCCGACGACCCGACCGGAGTCTTCGCCGTCGTCGAGTCCCGCCGCCACGGTGTCGAGTACAGCGTCGACCACGACCGGGGTGACCCCGAGACCGGACGGCCGCCCCGCTTCCTGATCGTCACCAACGACGGTGCCGAGGACTTCCGCCTCATGGCGGCGCCCGAGGATGCGCCGGGACGGGCCAACTGGACCGAGGTCATCGGCGCCCGCCCCGGTGTCCGCCTCGACGCCGTCGACCTCTTCGCCCGGCACCTCGCCGTCTACGAGCGCGAGGACGGCGAGACCCGGATCCGCGTGATCGAGCACGCCACCGGGACCGCCACCCCGGTGGACCAGCCGGAGCGGCCGTCGACGGTGTGGGGCGAGTCCAACCCCGAGTACGACTCGACCGTGCTGCGCTACGGCTACACGTCCCTCGCCACCCCCCGGTCCGTCTACGACCTCGACCTGGTCGACGGGGGTCTCACCCTGCTGAAGCGCCAGCCCGTCCTGGGCGACTTCGATCCGGCCCGCTACCGCACCGCCCGCCGGTGGGCGACGTCGGCCGACGGGACCCGGGTGCCGATCTCGCTCGTCTACCGCCCCGACCTCGTCGCCGAGCCCGGTGGCGGCACCGAGGCCCCCGGGGGCGGCGCCCCGTGCCTCCTCTACGGCTACGGCTCCTACGAGGCGTCGATGGACCCCGTCTTCTCGAGCCTGCGCCTGAGCCTCCTCGACCGCGGGTTCGTCTTCGCCATCGCACACGTGCGGGGCGGCGGCGAATTGGGCCGCCACTGGTACGAGGACGGCAAGTTCGCCGCCAAGCCCAACACGTTCGCCGACTTCGTGGCGTGCGCCCGTCACCTGGTGGACGACGGATGGACGTCGCCGGAGCTGCTGGTGGCCCGGGGCGGGAGTGCCGGCGGGCTGTTGATGGGTGCGGTGGCCAACCTTGCCCCCGGCCTGTTCCGGGCGATCGTGGCCGAGGTCCCGTTCGTCGACTGCCTCACCACGATCCTCGACGAGACGCTCCCGCTCACCGTCCTCGAATGGGAGGAGTGGGGGAATCCGGTGGAGGACCCGGACATCTACGCCGTCATGAAGTCCTACTCGCCGTACGACAACGTGGTCGCCACCGACGACGACGGCCGACCGGTGCGCTACCCGGACATCCTGGCCACGGCCGGGCTGTCGGACCCCCGGGTCGGCTTCTGGGAGCCGGCCAAGTGGGTGGCCAGGCTGCGGGCCGCCAACCCGGAGAACCGCGTGCTCCTGAAGACCGAGATGGGTGCCGGCCACGGCGGACCCTCCGGGCGCTACGACGCCTGGCGGGACGAGGCCTTCGTCTACGCCTTCGTCCTCGACGCCCTCGGTCTGGCCGACGTGGCGCCCGTTCCCCTGCCGCGCCCGCCGACCGGCTGATCCCCCCGGGGGCCCGCCGGGGGCCCGGCACCACCGACGGACCGGCGGCTCAGCCTGCCGTCGACGCCGTCGGGGTCGGGGTCGTGGTCGACGGCGGGGTGGTGGTGGTCGTGGTCGGCCCCGCTGCGGCCGCTGCGGCCGCGGCGGCGGCCGACGGCGCGAGGGTCGCGGTGAAGGGCGTGCGCAGCGGAGTGGGCAGCACCACCGGGATCGTGTCGACCGACAGCGTCAGGGTGGGCGTGCCGAACTGCACCGTGGTGGTGCCGGACACCTGTACGTTCTGGACCGTCCCGGCGGACAGTTCGCCCGCCCACTCCGTCGCCCCCGTGGACGCCGAGTCGACCTGCACCCAGCAGGGCCCCGTCCCCGTCAACGTGATCTGGAAGGACATGTTGGGCACGGCATAGGAGGCCGACGTCCCGGTCGCCGAGGTCGTGGTCGCCGCCAGCCGGGTCGGCAGGGTGGTCGGCGTCGGCCGGGTCGACGGCGTCGGCCGGGGCCGGGTGGTCGTGGGGGCCGATCCGCCCGAGGCCCGGGCGACGGTGGTCGTCGTCGCGTGGGAGGTGGTGCGCGTCCGATGGCTCCCGAGCAGCGCGAGGACCGCGAACGCGGCGACGACCAGCACGGCCACGGCGATCCCCGCGCCGCCGCGCCGCCGGTGGTTCATCGAGTCGAGGGCCATCCGCTGGGCCCGGTCGGTGCGGGCCGAGGGGGCTCCGGAGCCGGGGCGGGGCCGGTCGTGGGGACGGGCGTCGTCGAAGACGATGGGCGCGTCGGGGTCCGGGAACTCGTCGGACCCCCGGACCGGGACCGGGGGCACCACGCGGCCCGCCGAGCCGCCGGGGATGCTCTGGCGGGAGATCGGGCGGACCGTCGGCGGCCCGATGCGCTCCGACAGGTGCTCGAGGGTGCCGAGCGCATGGTTGTAGTTGCGCACCGAGTGGACGTCCTCGCCCCGGGGTCGCCGGACGAGTGCGACCACCACGGCCACCACGACCAGCACCACGAGGACGAACGCCACGGCCCACATCCGGTCTATTCAACTCCGAAACCGCAGGGGGTCGCACCGCGACCGGGGCCGCCCCCGTCCGTCGCCGAGGACCGCCGATCGCGTCGTCCCAGGTGGCGCCCTTAGATGGCGGTGACTGCCGTCATCCCCCCGTCGACCGTGACATGGGCCCCGGTGATGAACGAGGCCTCGGACGACAGCAGGAAGCGGATGGGCCGGGCGATCTCCTCGGGCGTGGCGATCCGCTGCAGCGGCGTCCGCTCCTCGATCTGCTCCCGGAACCCGGGGATGGCGAAGGCCGGCTCGAGCATGGGGGTCCCCACCGCCCCCGGGCACACGGCGTTGACCCGGAAGCCCTCGGTGGCGAACCGCTGGGCGAGCGAGCGCATCACCCCGAGCACCCCGGCCTTCGACGCGCAGTAGGCGGTCAGCACCGAGCTCCCGAAGAACCCCTCGATCGACGAGACGAGGACCGCCGATGACCCGGGACCGGCCTCCCGGAACGGGTCCAGCAGGTGCCGACAGAGGATGGCGGCCGCCCGGAGGTTCACGTTCAAGGTGTGGTCCCACACGGTGTCGTCGATGTCGTCGACCGTCGCCGCACCGGGGACGCCGGCGGCGTGGACGAAACCGCCGAGCGAGCCGAGGGCCCCGCCGGCCGCGGACACCGCGGGCGGGATCCCCTGCGAGTCGGCCACGTCGACCGACGCCGCGTGGGCGGCCACCCCGAACTCCCGGCAGGATGCGGCGGTCTGCTCCGCTCCGTCCCGGTCGATGTCCCAGACGGCGACGGGACGTCCCACCTCGGCCAGCGCGATGGCGGTCGCCCGGCCGATCCCGGACCCGCCGCCGGTCACGAGGACCCCGGTGCCGGGTGCGCCCAACCGGTCGGCGGCGGTTCCGGCGGTCGGTGGCGTGGGTGTCGGCGTGGCGGTCATGGCCGGAGTCTTCCAGAACGGCGGGCGGTCACGGCGGCCCGATCGGCCCGTGCGCTGATCTCAGGTGCGCAGGCCCAGGTAGGGCTGGCGTCCCGGGGGGAGCTCGGAACGCAGGGGGTTGGCCTTGTCCCGGCCGGACAGCACCGGGTCGGCGAGGCCCCAGTCACCGGCGATCGCCGGGTCGTCCCAGGCGACGCCGAGCTCGTCCTCGGGGTTGTAGTAGCCGTCGACCAGGTACCAGAGGGTGAGGTCCGTCAGCGAGGCGAACCCGTGGGCGACGCCGGGCGGGATGAACAGACCGCGGTCGTGGTCCCCCGACAGGTCGAGGGACAGCGTGGCCCCGTCGGTGGGCGATCCCTGGCGGAGGTCGTGGAGGACCACCCGAGCCGTGCCGGCGAGCACATACCAGTAGTCCGACTGGTGCAGGTGGTAGTGGAGGCCGACGACGGCGCCGGCCTGCTTGGTGGACCGGTTGCCCTGGATCATCTCGCGGCCCATCGGGAACCAGCTCCTGCGGTAGGTCTCGACGAAGCGGCCCCGCTCGTCGCCGTGGGCCTCCGGCTCCACGACGATCACGTCCTGGATCACCTCGGACTCCGTGATCTTCGGCATGCGTCCTACCCCTCGCTCGTCCGGTCGTCGTGCGACACAGTAGCGAACCGGCCCCGGAAGAACAGGAGCGGGGAACCCGCTTCGACGCCGAGGTCGAGCACCCTGCCGACGATGAGTTCGTGGTCACCGGCGTCGTGCACGAGCTCCACCCGGCAGTCGACCCATGCGAGGCTCCCGTCGATCACCGGCGCGCCGGTGGCGGGCGCCGGGTGCCAGACCACCCCCTCGAACTTCGGTCCGCCCGAGACGGCGAAGCCCCGGCACAGCTCCTCCTGGTCCTCGCTCAGCACGTTGACGCAGAAGGCGCCGGACCGGGCGATCCTCGGCCAGCTCGTCGACGTGCGGGCCGGGGCCACGGCGACGAACGGGGGGTCGATCGAGAGCGACACGAAGCTCTGGCAGGTGAATCCGACCGGCTCGCCGCCGTCGACGTCGATGCCGGACACGATGGTGACACCGGTGGCGAACCGGCTCATGGCGTCCTTGAACCGATCGGTCCCGAACGCCGGGGGTCCCACGGGTGCGCCGTCCTCCACGGTCACGCGCCCCGGAGCTCGACGGTCGTGCCCTCCTTGGCCGCCGCCACCTCGACCTTGCCCACGGACTGGGCGATCTTGCGGGCCGCCCGCACCATGGCGTCGATCTGCCGGTCGGTGTGGCCCGGGTCGTGGTGGAACATGTCCAGCCTCCTGGCCCCGGCCCGGGTGGCGACGTGCACGGCGTAGGCGGGGGTCGAGTGTCCCCAGTCGAACAGGTCGACGAACTCGTCCTCGGTGTACTGGGAGTCGTGGATGAGCAGGTCCACCTCGTGGCACAGGTCGAGGACGGCCTCGTCCACCGTCGTGCGGTCGAGCGGGGCCTGGTGGTCGGGCAGGAAGGCCACCGACACGCCGTCGGCCTCGATCCGGAACCCGAGGGTGTTGCCGATGTGCGGGATCGTCCGGACCGTCACGGCGATGCCACCCAGTGCGAACCGGTCGTCGGGGCCGAGGTCGTGGTAGCGGAGTTCGCCCCGGAAGTCGGCCATGTGCACCGGGAAGAACGGCGGCTTCACCATCCCGGCCATCGTCTCCTGGAGGGATCCGGGAACCTGGGCGGGGCCGTAGATCTCGAGCAGTGCGCCGGGGTCGCGCATCGGCGGGAAGAAGGGGGTCCCGAGGACGTGGTCGTAGTGCAGATGGGTGAGGAGGGCGTTTGCCCGCAGGGGCCGGCCGGCGGCGACCAGCGGCACGTTCAGGTGATGGCCGAGCGCCCGGAGACCGGTGCCCATGTCGAGGATCAGGGGTGGTTCGCCGTCGACCTCGACGAGGACGCAGGAGGTGTTCCCGCCGTAGCGTCGCTGCTGGTCGGACGAGGTGGGGCAGGAGCCGCGGACGCCGAAGTAGGTGATTCGCACAGGGTGACGAGGCTAGTCGCCGCGGCCGCCGGACTCGCGGGGTACCGTCGCGCCCCATGGACGACCACCTGCACGCGGGCCCCGACATCCGCACCGTCACGGCCAACGGCCTGGAGTTCGGCTACCTGTCCGCCGGACCCGAGGACGGCCCCCTCGCCCTGTGCCTGCACGGGTTCCCCGACACCGCCCACACGTGGCGCCACCTGCTGCCCCGCCTGGCCGACGCCGGGTTCCGGGCCGTCGCCCCCTTCCTCCGGGGCTACGCGCCCACCTCGGTCCCCGAGGGTGGTGCGTACGACACGGGCACGCTGGCACTCGACGCCTGTGCGCTGCACGAGGCCCTCGGGGGCGGCGACGACGCGGTGATCATCGGTCACGACTGGGGGGCGCTCCTTACCTACCCGGCCGCGGCGCACCAGCCCGACCGCTGGGCGAAGGTGGTCACGATGGCCGTGCCCCCGGCGCGGTCGATGGGGTTCGGGTTCTTCGCCTACGAGCAGCTCCGGCGCAGCTGGTACGTGTTCTTCTTCCAGACCCCGCTGGCCGAGTTCGCGGTGTCGATGGACGACCACGCGTTCATCGACCGGCTCTGGGCCGACTGGTCCCCCGGATACGACGGATCGTGGGACGCCGCCCGGGTCAAGGAGGCGCTCGCCGACCAAGCCAACCTGTCGGCCGCCATCGGCTACTACCGGGCCATGTTCGCCCCGCCCGCGGAGGATCCGACCGCCGCCGCCGCCCAGGCCGCCGGCGAGTCGGACGCACCCCAGCCCACCCTGTACCTCCACGGTGCCGACGACGGCTGCATGGGCGTCGACATCGTCGGGCCGGTGACCGACCACCTCGCCCCGGGCTCCGAGATGGTGGTGGTCGAGGGGGCCGGACACTTCCTCCACCTCGAAGCGCCCGACGAGGTGAACGGCCACGTCCTCCGCTTCCTCGGCGCCTGAACGGACGGGGGCCGCGGCCCCCTACGTGCGGCGGGCGGTGGCGGCCACCAGGCCCGCCACCCGTGCCCGCACCCCGACCCGGACCGGGTCCTCGGTGGGGACGCACCGGCGCCGGTCCCTGTCGTAGACGGTGCCGATGACACCGGCGTGGTCGGTGCCCACGCGGTGCAGGCGGGCCGCCCACCCCAGGCGGACCAGGCGCTCCGCGGCCTCGGCCGACTGTTCCACCGGCACGAGATGGTCCGCGGTCCCGTGGACGAGCACCGCCCGACGGCCCGCGTCGGTGCCGGCACCGGCACCGGCGAAGACGTCGCCGAACGGCGATTCCGTGTACGACCCGCCCAGTCCGACGACGGCCGTCGGGGTCCAGCCGCCGAACGCTCCGGGATGCAGCCCGACCCACGCGGCGGCGCTGGCACCGAGCGACCAGCCGGCGACCACGACCCGCCCCGGGTCCCCGCCGAACGCGCCGGACCGGTCGCGGGCGAACGCGATCGAGGCCAGGAGCTGGTCCACCCCGGCCGCGGCGTCGTCCGACTGCCAGTCCGGCACCACCACGAGCACGCCCCGGGCGGCGAGCTCACCGGCCAGCGGTGCCAGGGCGTCGCGCTCGTCGGGCCCGCTGCCGTGCCACAGCAGCACGACGGGGACCCCCGTCACCCCCCCGGGAACGTGGACGTCGACCGGCTTGCCCAGGGCGTAGTCGACCGTACGGCTCACGCCGTGCACGAGGGATCCGGACTACCGGTCGACCCGCGTGAGCCAGGGGACGACCGTCTTCAGGAAGTCGTTCGCACCCGGCGACGCGAGCAGCGGATCGAGGTGGCTGTAGGTGGTCGTCCGGCTGACGACGGTCACGTTCGGGATCCTCGACTCCGCCTTGAACGCCCGGGCGCTGGCGGCCACCGCGTCGTTCGTCCCGCCGAGCGCGGTCTGGAAGGCGTAGAGCGGGACGTCGACCTGCGCGGTGTGGAACAGGCGGAGGCCGAGGTAGGTGGCGACGTCGTTCTGCTGGAGGGCCGCCGCGGCCCCGGCGTCGATCGACAGGCGCTCGGGGTAGTACCACTCGGCCGCGGCCAGCGGCGTCTGGGCGAAGGCGTCGACCACGTTGCGGATCGGCGTGATGCCGGTGTCCACCCAGCCGGCCGGGTCACCCGACGCGGCGACGTGGCCGGAGTGGACCTGGATGAGCTTGAGCCCGGGCGGCGACGTCTTGTAGTCGAAGGCGTATCCGAGCTGTGCGTCGTTCGTCACCGGCTTCGACGGCTTGAACGCCGCAGGCAGCAGCGGGAAGTCCGCGAAGGTCGTGGCCGGACCCGTCGGGTCCTTGTAGGCGGTGACCGCACCCACCTCGCTGAACGCTCCCGTGGCCCACGGCAGGCCGACCCCGAGCAGGTCGAGCCACGGGCCCTTGGTGGACAGCTGCGAGATCTGGGCCTGGACGGAGGGGATCGTCGGTGGCGTCCCGAATGCGCCGGCCGCGCCGGCGCACCCGTCGATGCACACGATCCCGTTGATGGTGCGGTACCCCGCCGTGCCGGCGAAGTCCCAGGCGGCGTACGCGGCGGCCTCGGTCCCGCCGAGCGAGTGGCCGCCGAGGGTCACCGTGCGCCGACCGCCGTCGGCCGCCCGGACGATCACGGCGTGCAGATCGTCCATGGCCACGGCCATGCCCCAGTCGGCGACGAAGGAGTAGTCGGCAGCCCGGAGCGGCTGGTAGTGGTGGGTGATCGCCGGATCGGCGATCCATCCGAGGTAGTAGTCGAACATCTGCGTGGTCGTGGTCCTCCCGGCGAGCGTCGACTGCACGACGGATTCGTCCTGGAGCGCCCCTTCCCGCCGCATCTCGGACCACACCTGGAGGTCGGGGACGTGCGCGGCGAGGTACGGCGCCACCAGGTCGAAGTCACCGGCGCCGCCGTTGGTGCCGGGGACGAGCACGAGCACGTGCGAGGCCGACGGATTGCCGAACCGCCGGACCTGGACCCGGTCGTACCGGGCGGGCGTGCCGGCGACGGGGGGCGTGGCGACGGTCAGGACCGCTTCGGGCACGGAGGCCGGCGCGCCGAGGGCCGTCGGGTCCCCCGGCACCGTCGTCGAGGTCGTCGACGCCGACGGGGTGCTGCCGCACGCGGACAGCACCGCCGTCAGTGCCAGGGCGCAGACCGCGCCCCACCGGTTCATCCGTCGTCGCATGTCGTTCCCCCCACCGAGTCCCGCGCCGTCGGCCCGGGAGCCCGCCCGATCGGTCGCACGTTCCGAGCATAGCCAGCGCCCCCGGTGCGCGGGCGCGACGCCCGGTGCGGCCCGGACGCCGGCGGCCCGCCACCGGGACCCGGGCGTTCAGGGGAGGCGGAGCGTGCCGTCCCCCTCGCGGGACGCGAGGCCCTCGGCGACCAGCGCGTCGGCCACACGCGCGGCACGCACCGGGTCGTCGGGCCAACCCGCGGCGGCGGCCAGCTGCCCGGGTGCGACGCCACCGGCGCGGAGCGCGTCGACCAGGCGTCCCCGACCCTGGCGGTCCGAGCCGGCGAACCGCGGCTGGGTGACGGAGACGGATGCCGATCCGCGTGCCGGATCGGGGGCGGGGCGCCCCGCGGACGCCCACCGGCAGCGCCGCCGCACCGGGCACGCCGGACACTCCGGCGACCGCGACGTGCAGACGGTGGCACCCAGGTCGAGGAGCGACTGGCCGAACGACCAGCCCCGGCCCGGCGGCACCATGGCGTCGACGAGCAGCTGCGCCTCGGACGGTCGGACCGGCCGGCCGGCCACGCTCCGGGCGAGGACCCGTCCGGCATTGGTGTCGACCACGCCGACGTCGCGTTCGAAGGCGAAGGCGAGGACGGCCCGGGCCGTGTAGGGGCCCACGCCGGGGAGGGCGAGCAGCGCGTCGAGGTCGTCGGGCACACGGCCCGAGTGGCGGGCCACGACGGCCTGCGCCGCGCCGTGGAGGTTCCGGGCCCGCCGGTTGTACCCCATGCCCTCCCAGGCCCGCAGCACGTCGCCGAGGGGGGCCGCAGCGCACGCGCCCGGGGTCGGGAACGCCCCCAGGAACCGGTGGTAGGCGGGGACGACCCGGATCAGCTGGGTCTGCTGGGCGAGCGTCTCGCTGACGAGCACGGCCCAGGGATCACGGGTGCTCCGCCACGGCAGGTCGGGCCGCCGGGACGTTCCCTCGGCCGAGCCCCAGCGTTCGATGGCCTCCCCCAGTGCCCGGACCTGGCCGAGCGGCCGCACCGACCCGGGTGCGCCGCGCACCCCCGTGCGGCGGGTCACCGTCCCGACCGGAGGATCAGCCCCAGACGCCGTCCCCGTAGGGACGCCGTCTGGCCGGGGCGAAGGCCTCTTTCCAGACCATCACCTTGCGACGGAAGAAGCAGACCTCCTCGCCGCGCTGGTTGAACGCCTTGGTCTCGACCGTCACCACACCCCGGTCCTCCCGGGACGTCGACTCGACCTTGTCGATCACCCTCGTCTCGGCGTAGATGGTGTCGCCGTGGAACGTGGGTGCCCGGTGCAGCAGCGATTCGACCTCGAGGTTGGCGATGGCGGCGCCGCTGACGTCGGGGACGCTCATCCCGAGGGCCAGCGAGTACACCAGGTTGCCGACCACGACGTTCTTCTTCTGGACCGACTCGTTCTCGGCGAACCACGCGTTGGTGTGCAGCGGGTGGTGGTTCATGGTGATCATGCAGAAGAGGTGGTCGTCCGCCTCGGTGATGGTCTTCCCGGGCCAGTGCCGGTAGACGTCACCGGGCGCGAAGTCCTCGAAGTAGCGGCCGAAGGGACGGTCATACGTGGTCATGCCGGCCAGTGTCGTCCGCATCGGACCGGGCCGTCCAGCCGCGGAGGGCCCCACGCCGGTCCGGCTCAGGCGACGGGCGGGGCGGGGCGGGTGGTGAACGCCAGCACCCAGTCCGGGTGGCTGTCGCCGTCGATCGCCATCCGCCACGTGTAACGGGTCCCCGGCGCCAGCGGCAGCGGGCCCAGGTTGACGGCCAGTGCGACATCCACCGGTGAGCCCTCGGGCACGTCGGTGGGCCGGCCCACGGTGAACTCGCCGCGCACCTCCACCGGGTGGTCGCCGTCGGGCGTGGGCACCAGGACCGGGCGCCCGTCGGCGTCCTCCAGGTAGAGCTCCCAGTGGTGGGACTCCTCGGCCTCGTGCCAGCCCACGTCGATCTTGAGGGCGATCGCCGAGGGCACCGGATCGGGTCCCGTCATGCTCCAGCCGCCCCCCAGCACGTAGAGCTTGCCGTCGGCCACCTGGGCGGAGTCACACAGCATCATGGTCACCTTCACAGGAGGTGAGGCTACCGGCTCGACGGGTGGCCGACGCCACGGACCCGGGGCGGGGACCACCGGTCGGTCGGCCGCCGCCACACGGCGGGTCGGGGACGCCCCGGTATCGTTGCGCCATGGAGCTGCGCGGGTTGCGGGACGACGTCTACCGGAGGCCCCTCGCCACCGCACTCGACCGGCTCGGCATCGGTCCCGGCTGGACCTGCGTGGACGTCGGCGCGGGCGGAGGGGACGTCACCGTGGCCCTGGCCGAGATCGTCGGGCGCGACGGGCGCGTGTACGCCGTCGACAGCGATCCGCAGGCACGCGATGAGGTGGCGTCGGCCGCCGCCGCCCACAGCCAGGTGCTGGCCATCACCCAGGCCGGCGAGGACCTGCGGCTGCCCGAACCCGTCGACCTGGCGTTCTGCCGGTTCCTCCTCCTCCACGTCGTCGACCCGGGCGTGGTCCTCCGACGGATGGCGGCGGCCACCCGCCCGGGGGGCTGGGTCGTGGCCCAGGAGCCGATCACGTCCGCCGGCCGGATCGCCGGCCGGCCGTTCTCCCTGCCCGATGCCCGCCACCCCGACGTCGGCGCACTGCTGCCGGCGCTGGTGCGCGAGGCCGGGCTCGACATCGTCGACGCCTGGGCCGAGGCGCCGGCCGGAGCCGGTCCGGGTCCGGTCGCCGACTACCTGGAGTTCCTGACCGAGGTCGACCCCGGGGACGACCCGGTGGTACTCCCGCCCCTGGTCACGGTGGTCTCCCGGGTCCGCCCCGACGGACGACCGACGGGACGGTCCGCGGGCGTCACGGCCGGGGGGCGGCCCGGTACGATTGCGCGGTGACCGCCGACCAGATCCCCACCCCCGACCTCCTCGCCGCCTCCGACGCCGCCGCCGTGGCCAAGGCCGCCGTCGAGGCCGGCATCGCCTCCTTGGCCGCCGCGGGCGGCCCCGACGCGGCCCAGGTGCTCGCGTACGACGTCTCCCACGCGGCGGCCGCCGTGCGCACGGCCGAGTCCGTCCTCACCTACGGCGCCCACGGCGACACCGAGGCCCGGATCGCCTGCGCCTTCGTGGCCGACGCGCTGGCCGAGCTGGCGGCGCGGATCGTCGGGCGCTCCGCCGAGTGGGGCGTCGCCCCCGACTGGATGGCGCCGGCGGAGGCGTTCGTCGCCACCTACCGCGGCCCGGCCTACCTCGCCTCGCTCGCCGAGACCCCGGGCGAGCGTCACCTCGACCCCGACTTCGAGCTGGTCCGCGACACCTTCCATCGCTTCGCCGCCGAGCAGATCCGGCCCCGTGCCGAGCACATCCACCGGGCCAACACGGACATCCCGGAGGAGATCATCGAGGGCATGGCCGAGATGGGGGGCTTCGGCATGTCGGTCCCCGAGGAGTACGGCGGCTTCGCCTCCGAGGGCGAGGCCGACTACCTGAGCATGGTGGTGGCCACCGAGGAGCTGACCTGGGGATCACTCGGTGCCGGAGGGTCGCTGATCACCCGTCCCGAGATCCTGACCCGGGCCATCGTCAAGGGGGGGACCGAGGAGCAGAAGCAGTACTGGCTCCCGAAGCTCGCCACCGCCGAGGTGCTGGGCGCGGTGGCCGTGACCGAGCCCGACTTCGGCTCCGACGTCGCGGGCGTGATGCTCCCGGCCACCCGGGTCGAGGGCGGCTGGATCCTCAACGGCGTGAAGACCTGGTGCACGTTCGCCGCCCGGGCCGACGTGCTCCTCCTGCTGGCCCGCACGGACCCCGACCGGTCGAAGGGCCACAGGGGACTGTCCATCTTCCTCGTCGAGAAGCCTCCGGCCGACGGCCACGGCTTCGCCTTCACCCAGGAGCCGGGCGAGGCCGGCCGCCCCGCGGACTCGGGCGGGAGGATGGAGGGGCGGGCGATCGACACGCTCGGCTACCGCGGCATGCACTCCTACGAGGTGTCGCTCGAGAACTGGTTCGTGCCCGAGGCCAACCTGGTCGGCGGCGAGGAGGGGCTGGGCAAGGGCTTCTACCTCCAGATGCAGGGCTTCGAGAACGGGCGCCTGCAGACGGCGGCCCGGGCCGTGGGCCTGATGCAGGCCGCCTACGAGGCCGCCGCCGAGTACGCCGCCAACCGGGTGGTCTTCGGCGCCCCCATCGCCGACTACGAACTCACCAAGGTGAAGCTCGCCCGGATGGCCGTCCTCATCCAGGCCTCGCGCCAGTTCGCCTACGAGGTGGCGCGGCTGATGTCGAAGGGCGAGGGCGTGCTCGAGGCGTCGATGATCAAGGCCTACGTGTGCCGGACCGCCGAGTGGGTCACCCGCGAGGCGCTCCAGATCCACGGAGGCATGGGCTACGCCGAGGAGTTCCCGGTCAGCCGCTACTTCGTCGACGCCCGGGTGCTGTCGATCTTCGAGGGTGCGGACGAGACCCTCTGCCTGAAGGTCATCGCCCGCCGCCTCCTCGCCGGCGCCTGAGCCACCCGGGCCCGGTCGCGTCGGCGGTCGCGGATCGGGGTCAGAGGAGCCCGTCGATCTGGCCCATCGCCGCCGTCATGCCCTCCTCCATGCCCATCGACAGGATCTTGTCCATCGCCTCGGGTGAGGGGAACGTGACCACGATGGTCATCCGGGTCCCGGCCGCCGGGACCTCCTCGATGGTCACCCGGATCGACGTCACCGGCATCGCAGGATCGGGCTCCCCCGAGCCGTCGGCGAACCCGTTCTCGAACTCGAGGCGGCGGGTCGGGTCGGCGGCCAGCGTCCTCCACCAGCCGTGCGGCGTGTCGCCCTGCGGACCCGTCATGAAGTAGGCGGACCGGCCCCCCGGACGCACGTCGTGCTCGACGAAGGTCGCCGGATAGGTCGGTGGGCCCCACCACCGCTCGAGCTGCCGCGGATCCTCCCACAGGTTCCAGATCCGCACCGCGGGGGCGTCGAACGCCGACGTGATGGTGAGGGTCCGGTCGGCGGCGTTCCGGGATGCTCCGGTCACGGTCATGGTGCGCTCCTCGGTTCGGGGTCGTCGGTCGGTTCGGGTCGTCGGTCCGGATCGTCGGCGAGCACGCGCGCGAACCGGTCGAGGCGGCCGCGCCAGGAGGCCTCGAACTCCTCCAGGAGCAGGTGTGTGCGGCGGATCGCGTCCACGTTGCCCCGGACGAGCTGTTCGCGCCCGCGCCGTCGCTTGCGCACCAGTTCGGCGCGCTCCAGGACGGCCACGTGTTTCTGCACGGCGGCGAAGCTCATCGGGTAGGAACGGGCGAGGTCCGACACCGAGTGTTCGCCCCGCAGCGTGCGGGTCACGATGTCCCGCCGGGTGGGATCGGCCAGCGCGTGGAACAGCAGGTCGGCCGGTCGTGACGGGGATTGCTCTACAACCATATGGTTGTAGGATAGACTCGACCGCCGGGTCGAACCAGTGGCGGAAGACCCACCGTCACGAGTCGGTGCTCACCCGGTAGAGCTCGACGGAGATCATGTCGTCGGCCAGTTCCTGACCGCTGAAGACGCAGTCGAAGGCCTTGGCCACGCGCAGCACCATCTCGGCGTTCGCTGCGCTGACCGCCATGTGGCACGCGCCGTCCGAACTCAGGCGCTCCCAGAGGATGCCGATCTCGAAGCCCCGGCTGAACTCGGGATCGTCGGTATCGAAGTGGACGGTCGACTCCATGGATCGCCTATCGACACCGCGGTGCCTTCTCTTTACCCCTGATGCATCCCTGATGCCTCCGACCCGGTTGACGCCACTCTGGTACGACCGCACCATGGGGGGATGACGGACCGGGCACGCCTCCTGCTGGACCAGGTCCTCGGGGCGCTGGGCGGCCCCGGTCCGGCCTGCGCCGTCGAGCTCACCCCGGGCGGATCCCTGCCCTCGGTGTTCGCCGTGAGCGACCTCGCCCAGGCGTCGGTCGGTGCCGCCGGCGCCGCGTGCGCCCGCCTGGTGGCCCTCGGCGCCGGCGACGGTCCGTCCGTGGTCGTCGACCGCGATCTGGCGTCGGCCTGGTTCGGGTTGTCGATCCGTCCCGAGGGCTGGGAGCTGGAGAGCCCGTGGGACGCGCTGGCCGGCGACTACCGGACCGAGGACGGCTGGATCAAGCTGCACACCAACGCGCCCCACCACCGTGCCGCCGCCCTCGCCGTCCTCGGCGTCCCCGGGGACCGGGACGCCGTGGCCGCTGCCGTCGCCACCTGGTCGGCGGACGACCTCGAGACCGCGGTCGTCGACGCCGGTGGAGCGGCCGCGGCGCTCCGGTCGCTGGCCGAGTGGGACGCGCACCCCCAGGGGATCGCCGTCGCCGGCGAGCCCCTGGTCCACCACCGCGTCACGGATCCCCTCCCGGGGGCGGCGGCCGCGCCCCCGCCGGACGCCGGGAGGCCCCTGGCCGGGCTCCGGGTGCTCGACCTGACCCGGGTGCTGGCCGGGCCGGTCGCCACGCGCCTGCTCGCCGGGTGGGGCGCCCAGGTCCTGAGGATCGACCCGCCGGGCTGGGACGAACCGGGCGTGGTGCCCGAGGTCACGCTGGGGAAACGGTGCGCCCGTCTCGACCTCACCATGCCCGAGGGACGGGACCGCTTCCTCCGGTTGCTCGCCGCCGCCGACGTGCTCGTCCACGGCTACCGGTCCGACGCCCTCGACGGTCTCGGACTCGGGGCCGACCTGCGGTCCGAGACCCGGCCGGGACTCGTCGACGTCGGCCTGGACGCCTACGGCTGGACCGGTCCGTGGGTGACCCGGCGCGGATTCGACAGTCTGGTGCAGATGAGCTCGGGGATCGCCGACGCCGGAAGGGTGGCGACCGGGGGGGACGCGCCCGTGCCGCTGCCGGTGCAGGCCCTGGACCACGCCGCCGGCTACCTGCTGGCTGCGTGCGCGCTCACCGGCCTGGCCCGACGGCGGGTCGACGGGACCGGCAGCCGCTGGCGCACCTCGCTCGCCCGGGTGGCGCGCCTGCTGGTGGACGCCGGGACCGACGGCGACCTGGCCGGACCGGGCATCGAACCCGCTCCTCCCCGAACCGACGAACCCGTCGAGCGGACCCCGTGGGGTGACGCCCGGAGGCTCCCGCCCCCGCTCTTGGTCGACGGCGCGCCCCTGCGCTGGTCACTCCCCGCCGGTCCGCTCGGGGCGTCACCGCCGGACTGGCCGCCGGGCTGATCCGCCCGTCCGGGCCGTCCGGGCCGTCCGGGTTGTCCGGGCCGTCAGGGTGCCGCGACGGGGGTGGCGAGGGCCGGCCGCGCCCGGTGTCCGAGGGCGTCGGCCACCGCCAGCGCCACGGCCGCCACGCCGATCCCGGCTCCGAGCAGGCACACCCCGGCCCAGCGGTGGCTCCCGTACAGCCAGCTGGCCGACGCCGACCCGACGGCACCGCCGGCGAAGTAGCAGACCATGTAGGCCGAGTTGATCCGGCTGCGGGCCTCGGGGGCGAGGCGGTAGATGAGGGACTGGTTGGTCACCTGGAGACCCTGGACACCCACGTCGAGGACGAGGACCCCGACGATCATCATGGCCAGGTCGTGGCCGCCGAGCCACAGCGGCAGGAACGACACCCCCGTCAGCACGGCGAAGGCCACGGTGGTCGTCCGGGTCCGGCCGCGGTCGGCCCAACGCCCCGCGAAGTTGGCGCACAGCGCCCCGGCCGCGCCCACCAGACCGAAGAGGCCGATGGAGGCGGTGCCGTAGTGGTAGGGCGCTCCGGACAGGACGAAGGCCATGGTGGTCCAGAAGGCGCTGAAGGCGGCCATCCCCAGGGCGCCGAAGAGGATCCGGCGGCGCAGCAGCGGCTCCGCCCGGAACAGCGCCACCGTCGACCGCAGGAGCGCGCCGTACCGGATCGACGGGCGCTCCGACTCGCCCCGGAGGACCCGGCGCAGTACGAGGGCCATCAGCACCGTCACGCCGGCGGCCAGCACGTAGACCGCACGCCAGCTGGTCACGCCGGCGACGAATCCGGACACGGTGCGGGCGAGCAGGATCCCGAGGAGCAGGCCGCTCATGACCTGGCCGACCACCCGACCCCGACGGGCGTCGTCCGCCAACGACGCGGCCATGGGGACGAGCATCTGGGCCACCGTCGACCCGACACCGACGAGGAGCGCCACCGCCACCAGCACGCCGATCGAGGGGGCGGCCGCCGACACCACCAGTCCGACGGCGGTCACCGACAGGACCGCCGGGAGGAACCGACGCCGGGTGAGGATGTCACCGAGCGGCACGAGCAGGGCGAGCCCGAGCGCGTACCCGATCTGGGACAGCGTCACCACCAGGCCCGCCTCGGTCTCGTTCGTGCCGAACGACCGGGTGATGTCGTACAGGACGGGCTGGGCGTAGTAGAGGTTGGCGACGGAGAGGCCGCAGGCGACGGCGAAGACGACCACCAGGCCCCCCGGCATCCCCGGATGACCGGGGGACGTGCCGCCGGCGGCGTCCGTCCTGTCGCCCGCTCCGGTGATGTCGGTCATGGTGTGCTCCGTCGTGATGGGCGAGGTGGCCGGGTGGTCCCGCCTACGTGAACGCTCCGCCCTCCCACACTATTCCTGTACGTACCGTTCATGATCTACGGTGGGTCGGTGGCCACGACCCGGCGACCGGTTCCGACACGGGGCGGACGTCCCCGCAGCGAGCGGGCACGCCTCGCCGTCCTCGAGGCGGCCGCCGACCTCCTCGTGGAGGGGGGACTCGGGGCCGCCACGATCGAGGCCGTCGCGGCGCGGGCCGGGGTGAGCAAGGTGACCATCTACAAGTGGTGGCCGTCACGCGGATCGGTGGCCGTCGACGCCTACTTCCACCGCTACCGTCGGACCAGCGCCTTCCCCGACACGGGCGACCTGGCCACCGACCTCTCCGGTCAGATCCGGCTGCTGGTGCGGGCCTTCCGCGGTCGGGCCGGCTCGATCATGGCCGAACTCATCGGACAGGCGCAGGCCGATCCCGCGCTGGCGGACACGCTGCGCTCCCGCTGGCTCCAACCCCGACGCGACGCGTCGACGGCGGTACTCCTGCGGGCCGTCGAGCGCGGCGAGATCCGCCCGGACACGGACATCCCGGTCGTCCTCGACCAGTTGTACGCCCCCCTGTACTACCGGATCACCATGCAGCACGAGCCCCTGGCCGCGGACCTTGCCGACTCGCTGGTGCGCACCGTGCTCGACGGGATCCGTCCCCGGCCGGACGCCGCACGCCCCGACCGCCGGCGGCGGACCGGGGACCGGCGGGCAGGCTGAGGCCGGGCCGGCGCGCCCGGAGGGTCAGTCGGCGGACCGGGTGAGGCCGGCGCGCTCGCCCCGGGTCACGAACTTGGTGGCCATCTTCCGCGAGGCCTCGTCGATCATCTCGTCCCCGAACATGACCGCACCGGTGCGGTCCTCCTCGGTCGCCGTGCGGTAGGCGTCGAGGATGCGCCACGCCTTGTCGAACTGCTCCTGGGTCGGCGAGTAGACCTCGTTCAGCACGCCGACCTGGTCGGGGGTGAGGGCCCACTTGCCGTCGTAGCCGAGGACGCGGGTGCGCTGGGCGAACTCGCGGAGGCTGTCGAGCTCGCGGATCTTCAGGAAGGGGCCGTCGATGACCTGGAGGCCGTTGGCCCGACCGGCCATCAGGATCTTCGAGAACACGTAGTTGAAATGGTCACCGGGGTACTCGGGGATGGCGACGCCACCGGTCAGTACGGGCATCTCCATCGAGGCGGCGAAGTCGGCCGGACCGAAGATGATGGTCTCGAGGCGGGGCGAGGCGGCGCAGATCTCCTCGACGTTGATGAGGCCCCGGGTCGTCTCGATCTGGGCCTCGATGCCGACGTGACCGACCGGCAGGCCGCACTTCCGCTCGACCTGGGTGAGCAGGAGGTCGAGGGCGACGACCTCGGCGGCGGACTGCACCTTCGGGAGCATGAGCTCGTCCAGGCGCTCGCCGGCGTTCGACACGACCTCGATCACGTCGCCGTAGGTCCACTCGGTGTCCCAGGCGTTGACCCGTACGCACAGCACCCGGTCGTCCCACGGGAGCGTCCGGATGGCCTCGGCCACCTTGGCCCGGGCCGCCTCCTTCTCCAGCGGGGCGACCGAGTCCTCGAGGTCGAGGAAGCTCATGTCGGCGGCGACGGTGGGCGCCTTGGCCAGGAAGCGCTCGTTCGACCCCGGTGAGGACATGCAGGAGCGGCGCGGCAGGTTGCGGGAACGTTCGGACATGGTCCCGATCGTAGGGCGGCGGCGGGCACGGGCCAAAACGACGGCACACGTGCGGCGGACCGCAGTCGGCGCGCCGGCCGTCCGGCGGCACGGTCCGCCGCACGGCCGGACGCCGGCGGACCCCGTCAGTCGCCGGCGGTTCCGTCGACGGCGTCCCGCGCGATCTGCTCGGCCAGGTCGCCGGGGGTCAGCTGCTCGGACAGGAGCCGTTCGAACCGGCCCGGGTCGCCGGCGGTGAACGCCCGGCAAAGGGGGAATCCCTCGACGTAGCAGGTGAGGTACGCCCGCCATGTCGGGTGGGTGAGGAACTCGACGGCCTTGACCGCCCGGTCACGCGGCAGGAGCCCCCACCGGGCGACCTCGTCGATCACGGTGTCCGGATCGGCACCGTCCTCGTGGAGGCGGAACGCGGCGTTGGTGCGGACGGCACCGAGTGCCTCACCCGCCTCGGCCACGGCGGCGACCACCTCGGTGTCGTAGCGGATCCCGAGCGGCACCAGGTGTTCGGCGACGGTCGCCTCGGGGTGCCGGCCCCACGCCACCTCGAGCCCGAGGTCGGCGAGCCCCTCGGCGAGCAGGCACTGCGGGGTGCCGACGAGGAAGATGGATTCCTCCCACCACTGGCGCCGGCGGACCAGGCCCACCTCCTTGCGGGAGTGTTCCGTGTGGTGCCCGGGATAGGCCTCGTGGGCCACGAGGTGGGCCAGACCGGTCGAGAGGACCGGCAGGTCGGTGTTGATGGCGACCCTGCTCTGCAGCCCGCCGAGGTAGTAGTTGAACCCCGACCACGGCTCGTTCGTCACCAGTTCGAACTCGACGTGCTCGCCGTCCGGGAGCCCGAACAGTTCGTCGGTGCGGGCACGCAGGTCCTCGGCCAGCGACCGGACTGCGGCACCGAGCCGGTCGACCGGCACGGCGTGCGACTCACGCCACGCCACCAGGCGCTCGGCCAACGGGCCCGACCCCGGGAGCACCGCGTCCAGGCGGCGGTGGGCGTCGACGAGCGTCTCCTCGTCCACCCGGGACGGACGGACCCCGTAACAGGCCTCCACCTCGTCGGCGTAGGCGATCTGCTCGCCGGCCAGCCGGGCGCAGGTGGTTGCGAGCCCCACGACCTGGGCGGAGATCCAGTGGCGCCGGGCCGGGGCGGACGAGTCCTCCGGGGCAGGGGCGTCGAGCGGGACCCCGGACCCGAGGTCGGCGAGGAGCGAGCGGGCGTCGGCCACGAGCCGCTCGGGAGGGAGGACGGGTTCGGCGGCGACCGCCGCGGCCAGCCCGGGCGGCCCGTAGTACGCATCGACCATCCCGTCGATGTGGCGCCCCAGCCGGAGCCCCAGTGTCAGGTAGGCCTCGACCGGTCCGCCCGCTGCCACCCCGACGCCGGCCACGTCCGTCGCCCCCCCGGAGCCGTTCAGCCGAGCTGGGCATGGAGGAACGCCACCGTGCGCTCCCACAGGAGGTCGGCCGCGGCCGCGTCGTGGACCGCGGGGCGGTCCTCGTTGAAGAAGGCGTGGTCCACGCCCGGGTAGACGAGGAAGGTGGCGTCGCGCCCCAGTGCGGTGAGCTTCGCCTCGAGCTCCCGTGCCGCCTCCGGGGTGAAGGAGCCGTCGAGCTCGGCGACGTGACCGAGGACCGCCGCGGTCATCGCCGAGTAGTCGGGCTGGGCGTCGGGCCACGGGATCACCCCGTAGGCCGGCACCACCGCGGCGACCGCGTCGGGACGCTGGCAGGCGAGGACCAGTGCCAGGCCGCCGCCCATGCAGAACCCGACGACGCCGACGGACGGCCTGCCGGTCCGGCGCAGGAGCTCGTCGACCGCACCGCTGAGGTGCGTGGCCGCCTCGCCCATCTCGAGCGCCATCATGTGCTTGGCCGCCTCGTCCGGTTCGTCCAGCGGCACGGCCGTGCCCCGGTAGAGGTCGGGCGCCAGGGCGGTGAACCCGGCGGCGGCGAACCGGTCGCAGGTCCGGGTGATCTGGTCGACGAGGCCCCACCACTCCTGGAGGACCAGGACCCCGACGGTCCCCTCCGTCCCCCCCTCGGGCACGGCCAGATAGCCCGGCACGGTGCTCCCGTCACTCGGAAATTCGATGCGCTCACCCATGCACCGGACCCTACTCGCCCCGTCCCCCGACGGCGGCGTCCGCCGCCGCCGTCGGGGGCGGACGCCGCCGATCGGCAACCGCCCGTACCGGCGGGTGGCGACAACGTCCCAGTTCAGGGCCTTGGATTGGTCGGGGGTCCTTGTGGGCCCCCGACCGACCGACTACCATCGCCTCGCATATGACTCACGCCGAGCAGTACTCGACGGTCGAGCCAGGTGCCCGCCCCGCACGCCCCCTCCGAACACGCAACCAGGTCATGGCGACGCTCGCAGTGGCCATGGTTCTCGGGGTCACGTCCGCGGCAGTCTCCCCCGCCTCGCCTGCCTCCGCAGATCCGATCGCCGACGCCCAGGCGCAGGCCTCGGCCATCACGGCCAAGCTGAACGCCACCCAGGCCCAGATCGCCGCGCTCACCGGGCAGGTCAACGCCGCCGACTACAAGCTGTCCCAGCTGCAGGACCAGATCTCGGCCAGCCAGGCGGAGATGGCCAAGGACGAGCACACCGTCTCGGTCGACGAGGCCCAGCTGCGCGCCCAGGCGCTGGCCGACTACACCAGCGCCGGCACCTCGAGTTCGTCCACCCAGCTCTTCACCTCGAACGTGAACACCAGCGGCATCCGGTCGGAGTACTCCTCGATCGCCACGGGCAACGTGACGTCGACCATCGACCACCTCCACACCGCCCAGGCGCAGCTCGCCTCGACCCAGGCCTCCCTCGAACAGCAGAGGTCCCAGGCGCAGGCGACCAAGGACAGCCTGGCCAGCGCCCAGCAGCAGGCGACGAATCTCGCCGCCGGGGAGAAGTCCACCCTGGCCAGCGTGGACGCCAACATCCAGACGCTCGTCGCCCAGAAGCAGGCCGCCCAGGCCGCCGCCGCCCAGGCCGCCGCCCAGGCCGCCTTCAACCAGAAGGTGGCCGCGGCCCAGGCCGCCCGGGCCAGCGCCGCCCCGGCCCCGAGCCCGGGCGGGGCATCGGGCGCGTCGGGGTCGGGAACCGGCGGCTCCGGCGGCTCCGGCGGCGGCGCACCGACGGTCGTCGCGTATTCCCCACCTCCCCCGCTGTCGGCCGGTGCTGCCGGCGCCGTACAGGCGGCGGAGCGTGAGGTCGGTGTCCCCTACGTCTGGGGTGGCACCACCCCGGCCGGGTTCGACTGCTCGGGCCTGGTCATGTGGGCCTACGCCCAGGTCGGCATCGGCCTCCCCCACTACTCGGGGGCCCAGTACGCCAGCACCACCCACATCTCGATGGCCGACATCCAGCCCGGCGACCTCCTCTTCTACGGTCCCGGTGGCAGCGACCACGTGGCCATGTACGTGGGCGGCGGCTCGATGATCGAGGCGCCCTACACCGGGGCCAGTGTCTGGATCACCGGTGTCCGCACCGCCGGCCTGACCGGCGTCGGCCGGGTGGTCTGAGCCCCGGACCTCGCACCTGCGCCCGCCCCGACCCCGAGGTCGGTGGCGGACCCCGCATCCGGACCCCGTCCGGTCTCGGGCCGGTTCAGCCCTGGTCGTGCGCGGCGAACTCCTTGGGTGGCATCTGCCCGACCGAGCCGCCGGCGCGTGGACCGGGCGGACGGGCGAACCGGAACGGGATCGCCTCCCGGCCGGCCTGGATGACCATCGCCTGGCCCGTGGCCTCGCCCGACAGCAGGTCGACCACCGCCGCTGCCACCGAGCCCACGTCGATGAGGGGGAAGCCGCTCGACTCGAGGACCTCCCGCATGTCGGCGATGAGCGGCGTGTCCACGATGCTCGGGCACACGGCGTTGATGGTGATCCCCCTGTCGGCCAGCTGCGGCTCGAGCGAGCGGACCAGGCCGACGACGGCGTGCTTCGTGAGGCAGTAGATCGGGTCCGGCGAGAAGCCGATGAGGCCGGCCAGCGACGCCGTGGCCACGATCGACCCGCCACCGCGTCCGACCATCGCCGGGACGAGCGCCCGGACACCGAAGAACACACCGTCCACGTTGACACCGGTGGCCCGGCGGTAGATCTCGTCGGTCACGGCGGTGACGTCGGACTCGCCCGTGGTGACCCCGGCGTTCAGATGGGCGAGGTCGACCCCCCCGAACCGGCCGGTGACCGCGTCGACGATTCCCGGCCACTCGTCGGAGCGGCCGACGTCGGCCTGGAGGGCCAGGCCACCGAGCTCCGCGGCCGCCCGCTCGGCCGATTCCTCGTCGAGGTCCACGACGGCCACCGACGCGCCGGCTGCCGCCAGCCGGGTCGCCGTCGCCAGCCCGATCCCCGACCCCCCGCCCGTCACCACTGCCACCTTGCCTGCCAACGATCCCATGGCGTCACCTGCGACCCTTCACTCGGACGGCGGCCACCACCTGCGGCGCACCGGCGCCGTCGCCCGCGGAGCGGAACGGCACGGCGGGGCCACCCTACCGGCACCCTGGGGCATACTGAGGGCCTGGCCGCCGCCGGGGATGCACCCCGGCCCGGCCGGGACACGACCATGAGACCGATCCCCGTCGCCTTCCACATCTGGTTCCTCGAGGTCCACACCTACGGGATCGGACTCGCCCTGACCTTCTGGTTCGGGCTGCGGTTCACCGAGCGCCGACTGCGCGACCGCGGCTACCCGTGGCAGTGGGTGACCGGGATGTTCGTCTGGGTCATCGTGGCCGCCATCGTCGGCGCCCGGGCCATGCAGGTCCTCTCCCACCTGTCCGAGTACGTCGCCCACCCGGCCGACATCATCGCCGTCTGGCAGGGCGGCCTGTCCTCGTTCGGCGGCCTGATCGCCGCCGTCCCCGTCGCCCTCGTGATCCAGCGCCGGCGCTGCCCGCAGCTCTCCAGCCTGCGCTTCGCCGACCTGATGGCGCCGGTCCTGATGGCGTGCTGGGGCGTGGGGCGCCTGCTCGGACCCCAGCTCATGGTCGCCGGTGGCGGGGCCCGGACGAACGCCTGGTACGGGATGTACTACGCCGGTGAGGTCGGTCGCCGGGTGCCGGTGCCGATCTTCCAGGCCATCTCCGACTTCGCCATCTTCGGGATCCTGCTGCTCGTGGAACGCTGGGTCCGGGAGCGCGGGCCGAGGATCGCATCGGACGGGTCGGCGCTCACCGCCGCGACCGCTCCGCCGCCGCCGGCCGGGATCATCATCGGTGCCGGCATGGTCCTCTGGGGGATCGAACGCTTCCTCGACGAGCAGCTCTGGCTCCATGGTACCGACGGCGCGCTCGGGTCCTATCTGGTGCAGCTGGCCGGCGTGGCCCTCATCGTGGTCGGCGGTGCGCTGCTGGCAACGCGTCTACGCCCCTACCGGGAGTGGCGCGAGTCCCGACCCGACCCGGTCCCCACGGGCGAAGTGCCGCCGGTGGCCACCGACGGCACGGACGTCCCGGAGGCCGCGGGCGCACTCGGGGGCGCCGGCACCCCGGCCGTGCCCCGGGTAGCTCCGAGCGGCTCACCCGACGGGGACTGACGGGTCGGGCCCGACGGCCGGGACGCGATCGGCCGGGACGCGATCGGCCGGGTCCACCTGCGTGGCGCGCCGGGTCCGTGACGCCCGTCGGGCGACCAGCGTGAGCACGGTGGCCGACGCCACGATGGCGGCGGAGGCCGGCCCTGCGGCCACGGCCGCCACGGCCGCCGTCACCGAGACGGCCGCGATCACGGCCCGCTGTGCCCAGGGGAGGCGGGCGGCGAAGCGCCGGTGGAATTCCCGGAGGTCCCGGGGCGTGGCCACCCGCCGCGTCCCTGTCACCGCCAGGCCCCGGACCAGGCCGAATGCGGCACCCACGGCCAGGGCCGCCACCGGAGAACCGCTGAGTGCGCCGAGCACCACCAGGAGATAGACGCCGGCCGTGGTGATGTAGGTGGCCACACCGGACCCGATCTGGAGCCCGAAGCCGACGCCGTAGACCCAGGGCCGGTACGCGTCGAGCCAACGCTCGTTGACCTGGCGGTAGTGGACCGGGAGCCGCACCCCGGCGAGCCCGGCATCGGACACCAGCGCGACCAGGGCCGCCGCCAGCCCGACCGACGCGGTCGCCACCGGGGAGGGATCCACGGCGCCGACCACGGCGGCCAGGAGTCCCGCCACGCCACCGAGGGCCAGGCCGCCGACGGTCGCCCCCAGGACGTACCAGCTGCAGGTCGCACCGTAGCGGTGGCCCTTCGCCCGCTCGCCGATCGGGGTGATGGTCGACAGCATGGACAGCCCGCACGGGGACCACGTGGACCGCACGGCGGCCGCCACCGCCACCAGGAGTGCCGACAGGAAGAAGGTCACGGTCATCGGATTCCTCGGTCCTTCGGGGCACCGCTCGTCGGCGGGCGGACGGAACGGTCGGTCGCGGTGTCGGCCACGGGCTCAGGCCGGCGACCCGTAGAAGGGGGCGTCGAACGCGAAGATGCCGCCGTCCGAGGCCACCAGCCAGTATCCGGAGCCGGTCGGCGTCGAGGCCGCCCCGACGACGGGGCGCTGCAGGGGCTGCCCGCCCATCGAGCCGTGGAAGGGGGCGTCGCCGAAGGCGAAGATGCCGCCGTCCGAGGCCACCAGCCAGTACCCCTGACCCGATGGGGTGGCCGCCATGCCCACGATGGGCTGGTTGAGCGGGAGCCCGCCCATCGAGCCGTGGAAGGGGGCGTCGCCGAAGGCGAAGATGCCGCCGTCCGAG
>Ga0080006_1155709_pt1 | contig 85008 bp, 84 predicted proteins | sample RS3BMetagenome_FD_69209 | JGI IMG/M metagenome (GOLD analysis project Ga0080006, IMG submission 69209) | Ferric oxide microbial mat and aquatic microbial communities from Rainbow Spring, Yellowstone National Park, USA - RS3B (SPADES... ... | reverse complement strand
CAGCTTGCGGATCATCGCCTTGACGCGCACCGCGAGCGCGAAGATGGCGCGCGCCCTGTCGGCGTCGATGGCCCCGATGGTGTCGGCGAGATCGACGGCGCCGACCACCTCGTGCAGCGAGGTGTTCGCGATGTCGAAGTGGCGCCGGCGGATGCCGGAGCTGTCGCTCGGAAGCCCCTCGCAGAGCCCGAGGAACGTGCTCTTGGCGCCGCGCGTGGCCTGGTCTCTCAGCTCCGCATCGCGGATCTGCGCCTCGTGCACGCATCGCGCGAGCTCCTTGGCGAGCTTGTAGATGTCGAGTCGTTGGAAGGAGAGGATGTCGTTCATGTGTTCGGCCCTCGCCCGCCGGGGGCCGAACACATGAACGACGCCTCCAACTCACTCGCCATCGCGCCGACGCAGCAGGCGCTGCGGCCGCAGTGCCAGGCGCAGCCTGGCACGAGGACGCGAGGGTCGGGGTCGAGGTCGAGGTCGAGATCCAGATCGACCCACGCTCGAGGCAACGCCAACGCAGCGGCCCCCTTCCTCAGAACCCGAACGCCAGCTGCTCGGCCGCCGCCGACCACGGCCCCGGCGCGACGTCGAACCGCCGCGGCTCGCCGTGCGGCAGCGCCTCGATCGTCAGGCGCCGCGCGCGCGACGCGACCACCTCGAGCGCCCGCTCGGGCGTGTTGTTGGTGCGCGAGAGGTGCGCGAGCACGACCCGGCCGACGCGCGTGTCCTGCAGCGACGCCGCGAGCTCCGCCGCCTGCTCGTTGGCCAGGTGCCCGAGGGGCCCGGCGACGCGGCGCTTGAGCCGGAGCGGATACGGCCCCGTCTCGAGCAGCCGCGGGCAGTGGTTGGACTCGAGGAACACGTGATCGCACCCCGCGAGGAACGCACGCAGATCGCGCGTGGCGTGGCCGAGATCGGTCGCGATCCCGAAGCGCCGCGCGCCCGCCGTGACGCGCAGCGCGACGTGCGGCGCGTCGTGCGGGAGCGCCAGCGCCTCGACGAGGAACGGCCCGAGCGGCATCGGGCGGCCGGGCGCGTACGAGCACACCTCGACGCGGCTGCGAGCGCGCGGGATCGACACGCCGTCGTGCGCGAAGAGCGGGGCGCGCAGCGCGCGCGCCAGCGGCAGCGCGTGGGCCGCGTGGTCGCCGTGGTCGTGCGTGACCAGGACGCCGAGCGGCGCGCGCGGCGAGATGAAATCGGCGCCGAGCGCGCGCATCCGCTCGGTCGCGCGCGTCGGCCCCATGCCGGCGTCGACGACCAGGCGCTCGCCCTCGGCTTCGACGACGAGGCAGTTGCCGCTCGAACCGCTGCCGAGGACCCAGATGCGCAAGGCGGCGCGATGGTGGCGCGGCGCCCGGGGGCGTGTCCACCCGCGCGGTCACCACGTGCCGCCTACACCGACTCCCTCGAGCCCCGGCCCGACGATGGGCACGAGCGAGATGCCGGACGCGGCGTCGCCGTGGGCGCGCAGCCGGAACGAGCGCCCGATCGAGTAGCCGATGGCGTGGCCGACGAGCGCGCCGGCGACGACGTCCGAGGTCCAGTGCCGGTCGCCGTCGACCATCCCGAAGCCGATCGCGAGCGCCACCGGGTAGCCGACGAGCGGGATCCAGAGCCGATCGGGCCAGTAGCCGGTGAGCGCGGCGACGACCGACGTGAAGGAGGCGGTGTGCCCCGAGGGCCACGCCGGCAGCGCGAGCAAGGTCCCGAACGGGTGGAACTCGCGCGCGTACTCGGGGTGATCGAGGCGGTCGGGCGCGTTCGGGTCGCCTCCGTTCAGCGGGTAGACGCGGCCGGTGGCGATCTTGAGGAAGGCGGTGGTCATCAGCGTGACGCCGAGCGCCTGCACGGCCGCGCTGCCGGCGCCCGCCATGTCGCGGTCGTGCAGCGCCATCGACACGATCCACACGCCGGGGGCCACGATCGCCGGCGCGAGGTAGCCCGTGAAGTACGCCGCCTCGCCGTACGCGCCCGAGGCGAGGTTCTCCTGCACGGCGACGCGCACGGCGTGGTCGCCGCCGAGGAACGCCATCGCGCCCGTCTCGGCGACCGCGCCCCCGTAGTAGAGGAGGTTCGTCCCGGTGAAGGCACGGGCCACGTCGGCGCCGAGCGCGTCGATGGGCGTCGGCATCGGCGTCGGCGCGGGCGGCACGCACACGGGCATGGGCCCGAGCGTAGCGGAGCCCGGGCGTTGGTGATTGCGCACGCGCGCGGGCGGCACGAGCTTGCGCTCGATGGCGCCCGCCATCGGGGCTACGATCGCACCGTGGACCGGGACGCCGTCATCGCAGCCGTCCGCGCGGCGCTGCAGGGCCACGCCGTGCGGCTCGCAGTCCTCTTCGGGTCGGCGGCGCGTGGCGCGATGCGCGACGACAGCGACGTCGACGTCGCCATCCTGCCGGTCGACGCGTCGATGGCGCTTCAGGCGGAGCTGTCGCTGCAGGCCTCCCTCGAGCGGGCGCTCGGGCGTCCCGTCGATCTCGTCCGGCTCGATCGGGCCGACGTTCTGACGCGATGGCGAGTGGCCCGCGATGGCGCGCCGATCGTCGCCGAACCCCCGCACGAGTGGCCGCGCTTCGTCGCGCGAGCGGGCATCGAGCACGCCGATTTCGCTCCGCTCTACGCGCGCGCTGCCGAGACGTACCGCCGCCGGCTCGCGTCGGGAGTCAAACGCGGATGACGGACGCGGAGCTGGTCATGCGCAAGCTGGCCGTCATGCGCGAGCACGTGACGCGCGCTCGCCGTCGCCGGCCAGCCGACGTCGTCACCCTGCGCGCCGACGTCGACCTGCAAGATGCTCTTTCGATGAGCATCTTGGTAGCCATCCAGGAGGCGATCGACATCGCCTTCCACGTCGTGGCCGACGAGGGCTGGGGCGCGCCGGCGTCGTACGCCGAGAGCTTCGAGTCGCTCGCCCGCCACGGCGTCATGGATATCGCTCTCGCGGACGCGCTCACCCGAGGCGTCGGCCTGCGCAACCGGCTCGCGCACGCGTACGCGACGCTCGACATCGATCGGCTCTGGACCGACCTCCCCGCCGGCCTGGATGCGCTCGATCGCTACGCGGAGGCCATCGCCCGGTTCGTTCCGCCACTCGCCCCGTAGCGTCGGGATCGCACGTCGCGCCGAGATGGGGGGCCTCGGCCGGCAGCCCATCACGCGGCGAGCTTCTGCTCGATGGCGCCGACGAGCGCCTGCGACTGGTGCGCGCGCGGCAGCCCTCCGGCGGCGAGCAGCGACGCGTGCGGATCGGACGCGAGCTCGGCGCGCAGGGCGGCGATGGCCTCGCGCTGCGCGGCGCGGACGCGCGCGCGATCGGCGGCGGCGAGCCGGCCCATCGCCCACGCGTGCACCGCCCACGAGAGCGCGAGGTGGCGCATCTCGTCGCGCGCGATGCGCTGCATCGTGGCGCGCACGACCGCGTCGGCCGCGACCTGCGCCTGGCAGGCGCACTCGAGCGCCGAGTACGTCTCGCGCACGCAGCCCTCGACGGCGTTCTCGATCGCGACCGCCAGAAGCGGCCGCACCGCGCGCGGCGGCGCGGGCAGCGGCGCGATCGGCTCCTCGCCGAAGCGGCGGGCGAGCGCGGAGGTCTGGCGCACGTGCCGCTTCTCGTCGCGGATCGCCCGCTCGGCGGCGCGCACCAGCCGCCGCGGCGCGCCGTGCGCGACCAGCTCGTCGCGCAGCCAGCGGAACGCCTCGACGCTGCCGGCCTCCATGCACGCGACGCGCGCGAAGTGCGTGCCGAGCTCGCGCCCGGGCGGAGGCGCGCCGAAGCCGAGCGAGGCGAAGTAGCCGGGGCGGCGGCCGCCGTTGCCGGGCGGAACGTTCGGCTGGCAGGCGCCGGTCGTCACGAAGCAGGACATCGTGCCACGCGCGGCGTTCGCCTGCGCCGGCTCCGCCGTGCACGAGGTCGGGGCGACCCCCGAGTTGCTGACGCCACACACGGCCAGGCACTCCGACGGCGTGCCGCTGCCGGTGAAGCCCGCGCAGGCGGTCGGATCGCCGACGAACGTGAGCGACCACTGGCAATTCGTGCGCGGACCCGCCTGCCAGTCGCACATCGTCTGCGGCAGGGGCGTCGCGTCCGGGGCGACGGCCGCGTCCGAGCCGGCGCCGCCATCGCCGGGCTGGCCGGGGACGGTGCTGCCCCCGCAGGCGGGCAGCGCGAGGGCGAGCAAGACGGCGCGGCGGAAGAAGGTGACGAAGCGGGCATCGCGGCTCATGGCGGGGGCTCCGGGTGTGACGGCGCGATCCGGGCCGGCACGCGGTGGCGCAGCGCGCGGGGCCGGAAAGGCGCGGAATCGCGAGATCGGGAGGCATCTTCGCACGCGGCGTGCCGCGCTGGCGGCGTCCGGCAGGTGCAGGACGTGCGACGCGAGGGCGATCGAGTGCGCGGCGGGGGTGCTGGCGCGCATCGACGGGTGCCATCCGCGCGCGATCGGCGCGCACGCGTGCATCGGGGCGTGCCACGAGCGTCCCATCCGTGCGCAGGCGCGCTCCGCGGCGTTCCACGAGCGCACGATCGCGGCGCACGCGCGCGCCTTCCCGCGCGGGAGCCGCGCGTTCGCGTTCACCGAGCGCATCCCGGTGTGCATGGAGCGCCTCCCGGCGCGCATGGAGCGCATCCCGGTGCGCATGGAGGGCATCTCGGCGCCGATGGAGCGCACCTCGGCGTCCATGAAGCGCGTCTGCGCGTGCCGGGCGCGCGTGAGGCGCGCGCAAGAGCGCTCCGTGCGCGTCGCCTGGCCCGCCCGGCACGCGCAAACGCCCTCCGTGCACGCGACGGAGCGCGCCTGGAAGGCGCACGCGCGCGCGGTGCACACGCCGACGCGCTCCATGCACGCCGGGATGCACGCCATGCACGCGTCGATGCGCTCGTGGCACGCCCATGAACGCGCTACCTCGCTGCAGCACCCCGCCGCTCCCCCGGCGATGGGCCGCTCGCGCCGGCCAACTGCGTGAAACGACTGGGTCGCGCGGAGAAAGATCGAAAAAGCGCATCCGGCTTTCGCACAAACGCCGATCCCGGACTCTATAGGGGGTGAGGACGACGCGGCGCCGGGGCAGCAAGGCCCGGCAGGACGCGCGCGGCCTCGACGCCACCCGACCACGGCACCGACGCCGACCGGGACGGCCTCTCTCACGCAACGCACAGCCAGCAGTCATCGAACACAACGGAGAACGTCGTGACCACCACCATGAACACCACGCCCATCACGCCCAACATCACCACGCAGAAGCTCGACACGCAGGCCACCTTCGAGGCGCTGCGCGACGGGCTCAACGCCCTCATGCCCAGCATCGATCCGTTCGTCATCGCAAAGCGCACCATCCCACGGGCGACCGTGGTCGCGATGATCCAGGCGGTCATCGACGCGTGCAAGAAGACCAAGGACGACCGCATCACGCTGTCGGCCTCGGTCGCCGGCGAGCACGACGCCCTCGCGCAGGCCAAGCCGGTGCGCGACGGCATCAAGCTGCTCGCGCAAGCGCAGTTCGGCAAGACCGCGCCCGAGCTGCAGAAGCTCGGCTTCGTGCAGAACCGCAGGCCGCGCACGAAGGCGGCCAAGAAGGCCGCCGGCGTCGCGAAGCGCAACGCGACGCGCCAGGCCCGCGGGACCAAGGGCCGCCAGCAAGCCGCCGCCATCGCGGCCCCGGCCGAGCAGGCGCCCACGCCGCCCGCGGCGCCGTCACCGCCCGCGCTCCCCGCGCCGGCCACGCCGACCAACGGCGCGCCGACGCCGGGAGCGCACTCCTAGCGCGGCGGATCGGAACCGCTGCGGGGCCCGCGTCCGAAGCATGCGACGCGGGCCCCGCGGGGCCTAGCGCCAGGTCAGGCCGGCGTAGACGAGCGAGTGGGTGCCGTCCTGCCAGACGACGGCGAAGCCGGTGGTCGTGCCGACGATGGCGGGCGCGACGAACGGTTTCGACGCAACCACCTTGATGTCGCCCAGGACGACCGGCGGCGTCGCATCCTGCAGCGCGTGCGCGACGAGCTGCGCCCCCTGCGACGGGTCTTCTTCGACCGTGAGCGCGACGAATCGTCCGCACGCGTCGACCGCCTGCGTGACCGGCGTCTGCGGCAATGTCCACACGGGCGTGAACGCGCCGCCCGGCGCGCCGGCGTAGAGCACCGTCGCGCTCCCCTGGTCGTTCGCGAAGAGCAAGCGATGGCCCGACGCGAGCAGCGGCCACGCGCGCGACGGAGCGGAGCTGCCCGGGACGACGCTCGTCGAGGTCTGTCCGTCCGACCAGCCGAGCTTCGTGACGCGGGCGGGACCGCCCCCCGGGCCCGCGGTCGACAGCGCGAACACGTCGCCGTCCAGCGCGGCGAGCGACGCGGTCGGCCCCTCGCCCGTGAACGGGTCCGCCACCCCCGACGCGAGGACCACGTCGCGCGCGAGCGAGCCGTCGGCGCGCACCAGGGTCGCGTGCGCCGCGAGCAGGCGCTCGTCGTCGACCCACGTGAACGCCATGCCGCCGTCGAACGCGAGGACCCTCGCGGATGGCAGTCCGCGGGGCCACGATCGCGAATTCAAGGGGATCGAGATGGGCGCACCCAGCACCCGGCCACTCAGGTCGAAGCGCACCAGGGTCGGGTGCTCCGGCCAGTCGCCGAGCGCCCAGAACGCCTTCCCGTCGAAGTCCGCCGCGGCTTCGAGCTCGTTCGGGGACGTCGGCGTGCCCCAGGCGGCGACGGTGGATGTGACGACCGTCGGCCCCTGCGCGCCGACATCGAACGCGAGCACCCACCGGTCCCAGGTCACGAGCACGTGGTCGCCCGCAGGTGTCGCCGCGGCCGCGAGGTCCCCGGTGACGATCGGCACGGGCGGCACGCGATCGAGAGGGATCGGCGTGCCCGCCACGAGCGTCGCGCGCGCGCACTCGGGCACCGCCGTCTGCGCCGGCTCGGGCGGAGGTCCCGGCAGCTCCGTCCTGCTGCCGCACGCCGTCGCGGCGAGAAGGAGGAAGCACGACGCGCTTCGTCGCCCCATCACGACGGGTGCTACCACGATCTGGCCACGCGGCCAGCGCGCACAAAAGAGAACGGCGCCCCGGAGTCGCCTCCGGAGCGCCGCTCGCGTGTTCGCGTCGCGCGCTACTTACGGATTCGACGTCGGGAACCCGAGGAAGTGCGGGAACGCGATGTTGAACTGGCCGCCCGCGTCGGGGTCGGCCGCGCCGCCGTCGGCCCCGACGTACGGGGGCTGCGTCGGATCGCCGACCAGTACGAAGACGAAGCCCTTGCCGGGCACGATCTTGCCTGCCGTGCCCAGGCCGCTGAGGGCCTCGACGACGGGGAACGGATACGCCCACTGCTGGGCCATCACCGGACCGCCATCCGCTCCAACGGGCTCCGCGAAGACGCCGCTGTTCATGTCGTCGGTCAGGCCCGGAACGGCGGCCAGCGACATCGGCTTGAGATCGCCAAACTTGGCGTCAGGCACCAGCGGAACGATCGTCGGGCCTGTCGGCATCACGCCGCCGCCATCGCCGGCGTCCCCGGCATCACCCGGCCCCGCATCGGCCGGGGGCTGCGCGCCCGGCTCGAACGCGCCGAGGACGGTCGCGGCCGCACCGGGGCCATTGACCGGGTCGGTCATGAACTTGTCCCACGCCAGCGACCCATGGATGAACTGCACGCCGGTCGCGCCGCCATCGACGGCCGTCATGTTGTCGACCTGCCACATCTGCAACGCCAGATCGCTGGCGGTCGCCAGGTATCCAGTGGGGCATTGGACAGCCGCATTGAGCACGCTGGTATTGCCCGGCATGCAGCCGGTCACGCCCGCCACCCAGGTCGTGCCGTCCTTCAGCGTCCCCGCGGGGATGTGACCGATGTACCAGTAGTCCGTGTTGAGCTTGAGCGTGCCGCCGGAGGCGTTCATGCCGATCATGTCCGGGCACTTCTTCTCGGTGGCGTTGCTCGCGACTTCGGTCGCGATCTTGCTCGCATCGATCGCGTAGATGGCGAGGTCCAGGTTCGCCGGATCGACGCCGTGCGTGTCGATCTGCCCGCCGAGGCCCGGGAACAACCCCGGGTAGGGCAGCCCGGCCGCCTTCGACTGCATGTCGTTGTCGGGCGCCGCCGCGTAGGGCGGAACGAGCGAGACGCTGCCGCCGTCGCCGGGGTCGCCGCTCGCGACCGCGAAGCAGAAGCGGAGCCCGGTGGGCGCAAAGTTCGACGCGTTGACGAGGTACGCCTTCGCGGACGGAGGCCCCGCCTCCATGCCGCCGTCCATGTTGCCGCCGCTGTCGCCCATGCTCGAGTCGTCACCGCCCGAGTCGGTGCCCATCATCATCGAGCCGTCCTGCTTGCCACCGTCCGTGGACGTTGCAGGGTTGCTGCTGCTGCAGCCGACGACGGCGACGGCACCCAGGCCACCGGCCAGGATGACGGCCGTGAGGCCGAAACGAATCCACTTCGCGTTTTGCATCTGCATGTCTCCTTGCGAAAAGCCGAAGGCTGGAAGCTGCCCGTCCTCCATCACCCCGCCCCGCGCGCCGCTCCCGCGGAGCGCATGTTGGGGAGCCAGCCCGAAGAGTAGCTCCGGCTGGGGTGCGGTGGGAGGGAAAAAAGCGAGCACCGGCGGCCGCGCGGGTATGATGCGTGGCCACCCGAGCCCCGGCCGAGCATGACGACCCGCACGAGCACGACGCCCCCCTGCGTTCAGTGTGGAAGCGCCCTGCCCGAGAACGCGAAGTTCTGCGGGGTGTGCGGCGCGCCGAGGGCGGAGGACGCGCCGGCGGGGGCTCCTACGGGAGCGCCGCCGCCGGCAGCCGCCGCGCCGATGGCGGACGCCAAGCGCACGATGCTCGGCGTGGCGATGCCGGGCGTCGCGCCCGCCCCTCGCCCGGCGCCGACCGTGCCCGATCCCCCGGCGGACGCGCCGGCGCCCGCACCCGCAACGGGCTCCGCGCCCGCCCACGCCCCCGCGCCGGCACGCGCGGCCGCGGCCGCGCCCGCGTTCGCGAGCCGCACCATGCTCGGCGTCGCGATGCCCGGCATCGCCCCGCTGCGCGCCGGCGATCCCTCCGCGCCCGCGCCCTCGCCCGCCGCCCCCGCGCCCGCTGCCTCGCCCGGCGCCCCCGCCGCGGTCTCCCCTTCCCCCTCCCCCCGCCGCCCCGGCCTCGCGACCGTCCCCATCCCCGTCGCGATCGTCCCGCCGCCCGCGCCGCTCGAGGAGCTGCCCGCGCCCCCGCCCCCGGTCATCGTGAAGAAGACCGGCGGCCTGCCGCTGTCGGTCGTCGCGGGCGCCGCCGGCGCCGTCGTGCTCGCCGGCGGCGTCGCCCTCGCGCTCCTCTGGCGGAGCGCGCCGCCCATCGCGGCCCGGGCGCGCGCCGGCGCCGACGGGACGGACATCCTTCACCTCACGTGCGATCCCGACAGCTGCAAGGACGGCACGACCGCGTCGCTCGACGGCGCCAGGGCGACCTTCGCGCACGGCGAGGCGGACCTCGCGCTCGCGGCGCCGCTGCACGTCGGCGACGACGCGCTCTCGCTCGTCATCGACCGCCCCGGCATGGGGCGCGACGAGACGGTGAAGATCGTCGTGCCGGTCGCCTACCGCGTGCGCGCCGACGTGACGACGATGACCTCGGACCCCCCGAGCATCACCATCCGCGTCGAGGCGCCGCCGGGAAGCGACGTGCGCGTCGACGGCAAGCCGGTCGCGCTCGACGCCAGGGGCGACGGCGCGTACGCGATCGACGAGTCGGCCGCGACGGCGGGGCCGGCGGACACCTCGCGCGTCGTGTCGGTCGACGCGTCGTACGTCGTCGCGACCAGGGGGCGCGCGCCGGACCAAGGCACGGCGAGCGCGCGCGTGGCGGTGGCGCCGCTGCGCGTGGACGCGCCGAACGCGCGCACCGTGGTCGAGGAGGATCACGTGATGATCGCCGGGCGCGCGGCCAGGGGCGCGAGCGTGACGGTGAACGGCGCGCCGGTGACGGTGGCGGACGACGGGGCGTTCGAGACGACGGTGCCGCTGCCCGCCGAAGGCGACCACGCGATCGCGGTGCGCGGCGGCACCGCGGCGCTGATGCCGCGCACGGTCCGCGTCACCGTCACGCGCGTGGCCAGCCTCGCCGACGCCGCCAGGAGCTTCGAGCAGCGCCACCCGCTCGGCTACGACCAGGTCGCGCACGACATCGCCGGCAAGACGGGGCAGCCCGTCGTGGTCGACGGCACGGTGCTCGAGGCGCGCGGCTCGGGGCACCGCACGCTGGTGCTCGTCGACGACCGGCGCGGCTGCGCCCACGGGCCGTGCCTGACGCGCGTGGTGATCGGGCGCGACATGGCGCTCTCTCACGGGCAGAAGCTGCGCGCCTACGGCACCGTCGCGCGCCCGTTCACCGCGGGCGGCGGGCAGACCGTCCCCGAGATCGACGCGGAGTTCGCCGTTGTTCCCGGGCGCTGAGAGGGTCGCCGCCGTCTCGCTCGGCGTGGTCGCGGGCGCGGTCGGCGTCGCCGCCGCCGCGTCGGCGCAGACGCTCGACACGTCGCGGCCGCGCACGCTCGTCGTCGGCACGCCGGGCGCCGGGGCGCCGGCCGATCGGGTCGACCCGGCGCGCACCGGACGATCGGGCGAGCGGCTGCCCGCGTCGTCGCTGCACCGCGAGTGGCAGCTCACCGTGAACGCGACCGTCGAGCACGCGCCGCTCGTCGACGTGCACGGCACGACGTACGTCGTCGGCACGCGCGGCGAGGTGGAGGCCATCGGCCGCGACGGCGTCGAGCGCTGGAAGCTGGCGACCGAGGCGATGGATCCGGGCCCCGCGGCCCTGCTGTCGGACGGCACGATCGTCTTCGTCGACATCGCCGGCGAGGCGGTCGCCGTGCGCGACGGGGCCGAGCGCTGGCGCACGCGCTTCGGCCGCCGCGACGCCGCGCTGCCGGCGCCCTTGCCGCTCGAGGACGGAGGCGTGGTCGTGGCGACCACGCGCGAGCTGGCCGCGCTCGACGCCGACGGCCACGAGCGCGCGCGCACGACGCTCCCGGAGGCGACGACGGTGCCGCTCGTCTCGGCGCTCGGTCGCGTCGTCGCCGTGACGAGGAGCGGCGCGGTGTGGACCTGGACGCCGGGCGCCCCCGAGCCGACGCGCGTCGCGAGCTTCGGGTCGGCGGTCGACGGCGGCGCGGCGCTGGCCGACGACCACACGCTGATCGCCGTCACCGCCGGCCAGCTGCACCTGGCGGCGGTCGACCTCGTGCGCGGCACGACGACGACGCGCGCGGTGGCGCCCGGCCTCTGGCTCGGCCCGCCGGCGATGCGCGGGGGCACCGCCTACCTGCTCGCGCTGACGCCGAGCAGCGAGCTCGCCGTCGTCCTCGATGCGTCCGGCACCGAGCTGACGCGCGCGCTGCTGGCCTCGCATCCTTCGCCCGCCGCGCTCGACGGCGGCGCGGTGCCGCTGATGTCGGGGCCGCACACCGCGCCGCTGGTCGACGGCGGCGGCACCGTCGCCTTCGCCACCCTGGAGGGCGCGATCGGCGTCGTCGCCACCGGACCGGGCTCCTCCTCCGCCCAGCTCCTGGCCGACGCCTGCCCGCCCTCCGGCGACCGGCCGGCGTTCCCCATCGGCCGCGTGGGCCCCGCCGCCCCGGTCGCCGGTCTCGCGCCGCTCGGCGCGGGCGCTTTCGTCGCCGTGTGTCATTCGGGCACGGTGCTGGCGCTTCGCGGCGCCCATCGCTAACCCCCGATCGGATCGCCAAGCCCCGATGGGGCCGGGGCCCCATCGGACAGACCTGGGACGGCCGGACGGACCAGGGCGGTGGCGAGCGGGTCGCACCGCACCTATAGTAAGCGCACGATGATCACGATCACGGAGAAGGCCGCCGCCAAGGTCAAGGAAATCGCAGAGGCCGAGAACCTCCTCGGCCAGGGCCTGCGACTGCGCGTCGTCGGCGGTGGCTGTGCTGGGTTCACCTACGACCTGTATTTCGAGGACAAGATCGGGGACATGGACGAGCAGTTCGAGTCGCAGGGCATCAAGCTCTACGTCGACCCGATGAGCTTCCAGTACCTCGAGAACACCGAGATCGACTACGTCGAGGGTCTGCACGGGGCCGGCTTCAAGTTCAACAACCCGAACTCGAAGGGCTCCTGCGGCTGCGGCTCGAGCTTCCACGCGTAGAGACCGCGCCCGCGCTCCCGTAAGCAAGCGATCGGTTAGCGCAAGCCCCCGCGCGCACGCGCCGTGCATCGACGAGCGCCGACGCCGCACCCACCGCGGCGCCCCAGCTCAGCCATGCCCGAAACGAGCGCGTCCGAAGTCGCCCGATCCCGCACCGCCGCCGCGCGCCCCGGCCCCGACGGCGGCTCTTCTTTGTCGCAGTACATCGCGCGCGTGCAGGCGATCCAGCCGCTGTCGCGCGAGCACGAATACGAGCTCGCCTGCCGCGTGCGCGACCTCGACGACCGCGAAGCTGCACGCCAGCTCGTGGAGGCGAATTTGCGCTACGTCGTGGCGATTGCGCTGAGCTACCGGCGCTACGGCGTGCGCCTGGCCGACCTCGTCTCCGAGGGGAACGTCGGCCTCATGATCGCCCTCAAGAAGTTCGATCCGAACCGCGGCACCCGGTTCGTGACCTACGCCGCTCACTGGATCCGCGCGTACGTGCTCGACCACGTCATCCGCGCCTGGAGCATCGTGGGCGTCGGCGCGGGCCCGCTGCGCTCCAAGGTGTTCTTCCGGCTGCGGCGCGAGAAGGCCAAGATCCTCGCGTCCACCAGCGACATGGTCGAGGCCAACGAGAAGCTGGCCGAGCGCTTCGGCACGACCACCGACAAGATCACGATGCTGGCGCACCGGCTCGAGGCGCGCGACGTGTCGCTCGACGCCAAGGTGTTCGACGACGGCACCGCGACCGTGCTCGACACGCTGCCGTCGGGCGGGGCGTCGCAGGAGGACCAGTACCTCGGCGCCGAGCGCACCAGCGCCATCCACGCGTGCGTGCGCGAGGCGGTCGAGAAGCTCGACCCGCGCGAGCGGTTCATCGTCGAGGTGCGCATGATGGCCGACGGACCCGACGAGCTGTCGCTGGCCGAGATCGGGCGGCGGCTGGGCGTCTCGCGCGAGCGCGCCCGACAGCTCGAGGCGCGCGCCAAGCAGAAGATCAAGCGCCACCTCGAGACGTACGCGAGCGAGCTCGCGAGCGCGGCCGCCTGAAGGAGGCCCGAGCGCGACGACGACGGACCGAGGCGGCGCCGGCCATGAGAAGTCGTGCGCTCCTGGATCGTTTGCGGGGTCGTCGTGCTCGTAGCCTGCGGAGGCCGCATCGCCGGCGGGGGCGACGGCGGTGCCGGACCGACCGGCAGCGGCAGCGGCAGCAGCAGCAGCTCATCCGGCGCGCCCGGCGGCGGCTCGGGCGGCGGCGCCCTCTCGTCCGTGGACGCGTCCTTCCCCGTCTGCCCGCCCGACCCGCCGGGCGTCGGCACGCCGTGCACGGTCGGCCCCGGTCAGGGCTGCGCCTACGTCGACGGCACCGCGTGCCAGTCGTTCGTGTGCGATTCGAACGGCGACTGGCAGAGCACGACGGCCGGCTGCTGAGCCTCCGCGCGCGCCGGCTGAACCGTCGCCCCCGGTACCGCTCCTGCAAGCGGGACGGCCGGGGAGGCTTCCGACATGGCTCATCGCATTCCGCTCGCCGTCGCGGCGAGCATCGTCGCGGCCGCGTGCGCGCGCCGGCTGAACCGTCGCCCCCGGTACCGCTCCTGCAAGCGGGACGGCCGGGGAGGCTTCCGACATGGCTCATCGCATTCCGCTCGCCGTCGCGGCGAGCATCGTCGCGGCCGCGTGCACGCTCGGTCAGGCAGCCCGCGCCGAGCCGCCGCCGACGATCGCGCCGGCGGCGCCCGAGCACCCGGGGCGCGTCGATCCGATGCTCGTGATGACCGGCGCGGTCTTTTTCGGCATCCCGTACGCGACGTCGGTCGCCACGGCCGCCACGAGCTACGTCCCGGCCGACAAGTTCCTCTACATCCCGGTGGCCGGCCCCGCGGTCGACCTCATCGTGCGCAACACGTGCTCGGCCGAGGCGTGCAAGCAGGGCATCGGCTCGGTGGCGCTGCCGCTGGCGCTCGACACGCTGGCGCAGGCGGCGGGCGTCGCGATGATCGTCACGGCGTTCGCGAGCCCCGGGGAGCCGCCCGTGTCGGCCTACGCCAAGGCCGATCCGCCCAAGCCGCAGCTGCGCGTCGTGCCCTCCGCCTACGCCGGCGGCGCGGGCGTGACCGCGTTCGGGACCTTCTGAGAAGGTCCGCACAAAGCACGAGCGCCCGGGCTTTGTGGGCCCGGGCGCCCGCGGTCGACGTCGTTCTGTAAGCCGAGTTTTGTCTCGCGTCCGGGTCTCCCCGGGCGCGGAGGCGATCATTCCTCTAGGGCGACGGTCACCCGCCGCCTCGAGCGGCCTACCCGCAGGCTCGGGCGAGCAGCCCTGATGACGCCTGCCTACATGGCCTTGCTCCCGATGGGGTTTGCCGTGCCGCCCGCGTTACCGCGGGCGCGGTGGGCTCTTACCCCGCCGTTTCACCCTTGCCGTCGGCCCGCCGGAGCGGCAGGCGTGGGCGGTCTGTTCTCTGTGGCACTCTCCTCGGCGTTCCCGCCACCGGGCGTTACCCGGCATCGTGCTCTGTGGAGCTCGGACTTTCCTCCCGTGGCCGGAGCCACCGGCGATCGCCCGAACGGCGTCGACCGGAGCAATCTGCACCCTGGAGGGCGCCCGCGCAATGGGCGACACTGGTCGCGTGAGCCGGCTTCTCTCTTCCTTTCGCCTGGGCTCCGTGGCGGCGGCCCTGGCGTGCGGCGGCTGCTCGGCCGGGCCGCTCGCGCTCGACGCACCCAACGTGGCCCCCAGCCAGGCGCGTGATCCGACGCCCGTGCAGCTCGATCCCATCGCCACCGGCGCGGCGGTCACCGGCGAGTTCGTGCCGCCCGGACCCGCGGCGGTGCTGACCGCGGCCATGAGCTCCGAGCTGGCCGGGCGCGCGCTGCGCGGCGGAGAGCCGGGCGGCTACGGCGTCCGGTGCACGCTCGATCGCTTCGCGCTGCGCACGCGCTCGAGCGTCGCCGACAGCCAGGAGATGATGGCCCTCTACGCCGACCTGTCGTGCGAGGCGCGGCGACGGCACGACGGGGCGGTCGTGTGGCGCGGCGAGCTTCGCGGGCGCACCTGCGCGGCGGCCGACAACGTGCTCGGCAGCGATTCGAGCACGACGCTGCGGCTGGCCAACCGCGTGATGAGCGACGCGGCACGCGAGATGGCGAGCGACCTGGCGGTGCGCGCGCTCGCGCTGAAGGCCGACCCGAGCGCCCGCGTGTTCGCCGACGAGGCGCAGCAGCGATCGACGGCGGGGCTCGACGACACGCCGTTCGGCCCCGCGGCGCTCGAGGAGAGCCCGGAGGCGGTGCCGCGCGCGATGCGCGCCGCGGCCGACCACGACGCGACCGTCCGCGCCGCGGCGTGGAACGTCGTGGCGATGGCGTCGGGCCCCGGCGACCCCTGGGTGGCGGGCGAGAAGCTCGACCTCGACGAGGACCCGCTCGTGCGCTTCGTGCAGTACAAGGCGCTCGCGCGCCTGGGGGACGCGACCGCGCTGCACGAGCTGCGCGGGGCTGCGCAGCGCGAGGAGCACTCGCTGCTGGCGGAGCTGCTCAAGGACTCGCTGGCGACGGGCGGGATCGGTCTGGCGCGCTCGCGAAGGCCAGCGCCGTGACGAACGGCACGACGACGATTCCGTAGCGGCCGGCGCCGAAGAAGACCGCGTGCACGCACACGGTCGCGAGCACGACGGCCGCCGTGAACGGCGCCACGATGGGCGTGCGGCCGACCTCGCGCCGCCCGAGCAGCGCGACGCACGCGACGATGGCCAGGTACCCGATGCAGGCCTGCATCGTCAGCGCCGCCGCCGCGCCGATGAGCGCGACGACGCGGCGCGTGTCGGCGCGCGGCCCGGGCAGCCGTCCGCACGCGACGAGCGCCCCCAGCAGCAAGAGACGGCAGGCGACGATCTCCACCGTGGCGAGCGCCGTCTTCGCCTCGTCGCCGAAGGCCGCCGGGTTGCTCGCGTGCAGGTACCAGGGCGCCGCGCCGAAGTAGTCGAGCGTAACGGCGACCTTCGCCGGGGCGCGCCACGCCCACGCGAGCGGCGCGCGCGCGATGACGGCCCGGGCGGCGCGGCCGAAGCACGCGTCCTTGCCCGCCTCGTCCCAGACGTGCGCGCACTCGGGCGGCACCTGCATCGGCTCCCACGCGCCGCTGTCGGTCTGCGCGCCGATGAGCAGGTTCCACCCGCCGTTGACGCTGACCGTGGCGCAGCGGTGCATGCGCGCGCAGTTGCGCGCCGTCCACGGCGCGACGCACGCCAGGGCCGTGGCCGTCGCGACGAGCGCCCCCGCCAGGCGGCCCCCGAGCCGCGCGCGCGGGGCCGCGGCGAGCGCACCGAGCACCGGCGCGAGCAGGATCGACTGCGGGCGCACGAGCGTGGCGATCCCCATCGTCAGGCCCGCGGCGATCCACCACGGCCAGACGCGCCTCGCCGTTCGCGCGCGCGCGGCCGCCGCCGCCGCGACGACCAGGAGCGACGCGGTCACCCCCTCGGTCATCACGGCGGCCGTGTACGGCACGAGCGCCGGATGCAGCGCCACCGCGAGCCCCGCCGCCAGGGGCCGCCACCGCGCCACCCCCTCCCCGTCCACGATGCGATGCGCCGCGTACGCGCCCGCCGCGCCGATGAGCGCGTTGACGGTCATCGCGACCGCGGGCGAGGCGCCGAGAACGAGGTACGCCAGCGCGAGGATCGCCGGGTAGCCGACAGGGTAGTGCGCGGCGAAGGTAACCGCGCCATCGGGCCAGAGCCAGGTGTACCCCGCCCCGGAGGCGAGCCGGCGCGCGAGCACGTCGTAGTAGTGGCCGTCGGCCGACGCCGGGAAGCGCGCGTGCGCCCACGCGACGACGGCCAGGCGCGCGGCCAGCGCGACCCCGGCGGCGATCAGCGCGTCGCGGCGGCGGGTCTTCATCTCACAGCCACTCGAGCGCGCGCATCGCGACGACCACCTCGCACAGGGGCAGGCCGACGACGGCCGTGTAGCTTCCCTCGATGCGCTCGACGAACGCCGCCGCCCGCCCCTGCACCGCGTACGCGCCCGCCTTGTCGTCGCCCTCGCCCGTCGCGGCGTAGGTGCGGGCCTCCTCGGCGGCGACGGCTCGGAAGGTCACGCGCGTGGTCACGGTCTGCGCGTGCGCGACGGGGGCGCGCGCGTCCGCCTCCGCCAGCAAAAAGCGCGTGCTCACGTCGTGGGTCGCGCCCGCGAGCCGCTCGATCATCGCCCGCGCCTCGTCGCGATCGCCTGGCTTGCCGAGCACCGCGCCGTCGGGCGCGACCACGATCGTGTCGGCCACGAGCACGCCGGCTGCCTCGCCGAGCCCGAGCGCCCGCACGGCGTCGAGCTTGGCGCGTGCGATGCGCTCGAGGTACGCGTGCGGCGCCTCGCCGGGCCGCGCCGACTCGTCGACGGGCGCGGTGCGCACGACGTGAGGAATGCCGAGCATCGCGATCATCTCGCGGCGGCGCGGAGAGGCGCTGCCGACGACCAGCGGCCGTGTGCTCGTGATTCGCACGCGCGCGGTCTACCACATCGGTGGTAAGGTCTGTCGGCGATGCGCCGTCGCATCGCCCTCGTCGTCTGGCCGTCGCTGCTCGCAGGCGCCCTGCTCGCCTGCCCTGCGCGCGCCGACACGTGCTCGGGCCTCTACAGCCCCTGCATCAACGACGACACGCTCTGGCCCCACGCGGGCCCCTCGCGCTTCGTCGCCGTCGGCTCCGCCGAGACGGTCGCCCCGGGGCAGATCGGCTTCGGCCTGGTCACGACGTACCTGTCGCGGCCGATCCTCCTGCACGTCTCGTCGCCGGGCGCCTCGGGCAGCGACCAGTACGCCGTCAACGATCAGGTCAACGGCACCTTCCTCTGGTCGTACGGCGTGACCGATCGGCTGGAGCTCGATCTGGCCATGCCGCTCACCTTCGGCCAGGGCGGCACCGGGCTGGCGCCGCTCACCGGCGGCGACAGCCTGAAGGACACGGCCGTGCGCGACATGCGCTTCGGGTTCGCCTACGCGCTGGTGCCGCACGCGCGCATCGCACCGGACCTGCCCACCAGCTCACGCGCCGCGCGAAGCAACGTCTGGGGCCTCGTCGGCCGCCTCGAGGTGAGCGCGCCGACCGGCGACCGCGACGAGTTCGCGGGGGAGCGCTCGGGGGTGTTCGCCCCGAGCCTCGCGGGCGACTGGCGCCACGGGCGCTGGTATGCCGGGCTGGAGCTCGGCGCGCGCCTGCGGCCGACGACCGAGCTGCTCGGCGCCCGCATCGGCACGCAGCTCTTCACGTCGGCGGGCATCGGCTTCGACGTGCTGCCGCGCGAGCTGCTCAGCGCGCAGCTGGAGGCATGGGCGCTTCCGACGCTCGAGGAGCAGCAGGACGTGACGGAGGCCCAGGGGGGCAGCATCCTGATGGTCATGCCGAACGGCTCGTACATCGTACCGGCCGAGTGGCAGCTGTCGGCGCGCACCGCGCCGCTGCCCGGCGGCGACCTGTCGTTCGTCCTCGGCGGCGGCGGCGGCATCCCGATCACCCCCGACGCCATCACGACCCCGCGCTGGCGCTTCACGCTCGGGGTGAGCTGGGCGCCGCTCGCCCGCGACTCCGACGGCGACGGCCTGCCGGACGCCGTCGACAAGTGCCCCTCGATCCCGGCCCGCGGCTCGAAGGACGGGTGCCCTCCGGCGGCGCCGGCGCAGCCCGCGACGGCCGCCGTCGACCTGCACCTGGCGACGGCCAGGGACGTGTGCACGGCCGAGCCGGACCTGGTCGACGGCTTCCGCGACGACGACGGCTGCCCCGACGAGGACCAGGACCACGACGGCGTCCCCGACCGGATGGACAAGTGCCCGCTCGTGCCCGAGGACTATGCCGGGCTGACCGACGGATGCCCCGACAAGAAATGACGTGCTAAACGGTCGCTCGCGTGACCTGGACGATCCACCCGAGCGAGAGCGCACGCCACCTCGTGCTCCGCGCGTCCGGCGGCGAGGTGCTGCCGGACGCGCTCGCGGCCAAGCTGCGCGACGAGCGCGTCGCGTGCGGCTGGCTGCGCGCCAGCGGCGTGCTCATGGATGTCGAGCTGCGCGCCTTCGACGCCGGACTCGGGACGCTCGGCACGACGCGGCGCGTGTCGGGCCTGGTGCACGTGCTCGCGCTCGAGGGGAGCATCGGGCTGATCGACGGCGCGCCGTCGATGTCGCTGCGCGCCCTCCTGGCGCGCGAGACCGACCGCGGCCTGGAGACGCTCGCGGGCGAGATCCGCCACGCGCGCACGGTCGCGCTCGAGGTGCTCGTGACGGCGCTCGACGACCTCGCGCTCGAGCGCTCCCTCGACGCGTCGGCCGGCGTGTGGCTGCTCGGCGCCAGCGCGCACGGGCACGCCGCGGGCGCGGTCGCGGCCCTGCCGGACGGACCGGGGGCCGGCGCGACCGCGTGGTCCGCCGCGCTCGAAGAGAGCGGGCGCGTCGAGCGCGAGCCGGCCCGCCCCCCCCGGGCGGCGCCTCCGGCCGCGGGCTCCTCGCCGTCGGCCGCAGCCGCGCAGGCGAGCGGCCGCTCGTGGGAAGCCGCCGGCGGCGCCCCCATGCCCGCCCGTCCGCCCCGTCCCGAGGTCGATTTCGATGCCCCCTTCCCCGAACCGGGCGACGCCGTCGAGCACTTCGCCTTCGGCCCGTGCGATGTCCTCAAGAGCGACGGCGACCGCCTGCACCTGAGGGTGCACAAGGACGGACGGATCCGTGAGATCGCCACGGAGATGCTGCGCGTATCCAGGATGCCGGACGCGGAAGACGGCAAGCGACGCTTCAAGCTCGAGCGCAGGCTCTGATGGGTGCCAAAGCCCCGTCCGGCGCATTCCCTTGACGCTACGCGTGCTGAAAGATTAATCCCTCTGGGCCCGTTGTACGGTCGATTTGGAGGATCCATGATGAGATCGCTGGCTCGCCTCGCCCCGCTCGCCCTCGCCCTCGTGGCGATCCCCCTGGTCGCCTGCGGCGGCGACAAGCCCCCGGCGAAGGACGCGAGCAACGTCGGGGCCTCGAACGACAACGCCGCGACCAACCGCCTGCCGCAGCAGGCGCCCGACTCGCCGACGGCGAGCGCCGTGCGCATCTCCGACGAGATCGTGAAGGCGTGCGGCATCAGCAAGCCGGACGCGTACTTCGCCTTCGACTCGGCGCACCTGAAGCCGGACGACACGCGCGTGCTCGATCAGGTCGTGACCTGCTTCGTCAGCGGCCCGCTCAAGGGGCGCACCGTCAAGCTGGTGGGCCACGCCGACCCGCGCGGCGGCAGCGACTACAACATGACGCTCGGCCAGTCGCGCGCCGACGCGGTGGCCCAGTACATGGACAACAAGGGCCTCGACAAGGCGAAGACCGAGTCCACCTCGCGCGGCGCCATGGACGCCACCGGCACCGACGAGCCGGGCTGGGCGCGTGATCGCCGCGTGGACGTGATGCTCGGGCAATGATCCTCTCGCTCTCGGGCGTGCTCGCCGCGCTCCAGGCCACAGGCGACGCGGCCGCCCCCGCGGCCGCGGCGGACGCCGCGCCGCCGACGGTGAAGCTCGACCTGGTCGGGCTCTTCCAGAACGCGGCGTGGCCCGTGAAGATCACGATCGGGCTGCTCATCGGCTGCTCGCTGCTCGTGTGGGCCATCGCGATGCTCAAGCTGATGCAGCTCGCGCGGCTGCGGATGACCGAGCAGGACTTCGAGCGCCGTACGCGTCGCGTGGGCACCGCCGGCGAGCTGTTCGAGCTGGCGGGCGCGGCGCGCGGCGCGGCGCCGGGCGCGCGCGTCGTGGGCGAGCTGTACTCGCGCGGCCAGGGCGCGCAGCTCGAGCGGCTGCGCGCCCTGGCCGACCGCGCGATCCTCTCCGAGGGGCAGGGCGCGCGCGCGCTCATGTGGCTGCTGGCGTTCATCGCCGCGGGCGCGCCGTTCATCGGCCTGTTCGGAACGGTCTACGGCATCATGGACGCGTTCATCCGCATCGGCGCCGCCAAGACGGCGAGCCTGCCGGTCGTCGCGCCGGCCATCGGCGAGGCGCTCATCACGACGGCCATCGGGCTCGCGGCGGCCATCCCGGCGGTCTTCTTCTACAACTGGATCGACAAGCGCGTCGGCGACTTCGTCTCCGAGCTGGAGGCGTCGGCCGCCGAGTGGGTGGCGCTCATCGCCGAGCAGTCGCCGCCCGCGTCGGTCGACTCCACCGCCATCCCGCTGGTCGCGCCGCCCCGTCCCGGCAGCGTGCGACCGCGGCCCTGAGGGGGACGAGCCATGGGGCTGTCGACGGGCAGTCGCGGCGGAGGGGGGTTCCGCGAGATCAACGTCACGCCGATGGTCGACGTGATGCTCGTGCTCCTCATCGTCTTCATGGTGACCGCGCCGCTCCTCACGAGCGGGCTGCACATCGATCTGCCCGAGGTGCAGGCGGCCAACACGCCCGTCAAGGACGCCAAGCTCGTGGTGTCGATCACCAAGGACGAGCACATCCTCTTCGGCGAGACCGACGTGACGGCGAACGTCGAGCAGGTGCTGCTCACGAACCCTCGCGTGCAGAAGGAGCACGAGCTCTACATCCGCGCCGACAAGGACGCGCGCTACGGCGTCGTCGCGCGGGCGGTCGCCGCAGCGCGCTCCGCCGGGGTGACGTCGCTCAACCTGCTGGTCGACCCCGAGGAGACCAAGCCGTGACGGCCGACGCGAGGCGCGCCTTCGACGCGCAGGATCTGACGATCGCGTGCGCCGTGGCGCTGCTCGCGCAGCTCGTGTTCGTCGCGGCCTTCTCGATGCCCTCGCCGAAGCTGGTCGAGGCGGACATCTCGAACGACAACGCGCAGCCCATCGCGGTCGCGATCACGCCGGTGCTCAAGCTCGGCAGCAAGAACCCGAAGAAGATCCCCAAGCAGTGGCGGCGAAGGCACCCGGTCGCGGCCAAGTCGCAGCCCGCGGCGCTCCCCTCGCCGCAGGCCCAGCAGACGCCCGAGGCCATCCCGACGACGAGCGTCCCGGACGCGTCGGTCGCGCCGACGGCGGTCGACGCCGCGGCGCCCACTCAACCGAACCTGACCGACACGTCCGACGCCGGCGCGGTCGCGACGGCTTCGTCGGCGCAGGGATCCGAGCAAGGCTCCGAGAACGGGACCGACTCGCTCGAGGGGCGCGCCGCCGACCTGTACAAGGAGCAGCTCGCGGCCTGGTTCATCTCCCGCTTCAACATCCGCGGAAAGATCCCCTACGACAAGCTGAAGTCGCTCCGCGCCGTGGCCGTCGTCCACATCACGCCCGATCGCAAGGTCGCCAGCTTCTCGATCGCGAAGCCGAGCGGCAACGACACGTTCGACGCCGAGGTGAAGGCCACGCTCCAGCACGCGCAATCGAGCGGCGCCGAGCTGCCCGCGCCGCCGCCCATGTATCCCCAGTTCCTTGCGAAGTCGCAGTCGCTCATGTTCGAGTGCACCGTACGGAAGTACTGCGAATGACCCGTCCCCTCCCCTTGCTGCTCGCTTCGGTCGTGGCCCTCGTCGCGGGCGGCGCTCGCGTCGCGGCGGCCGACCCGCCGCCGCCCCCCGCCGGGCCCGACCAGCAGCAGCCCCCCGACGACAGCGTGCTCGGCACGGTCGAGGTCAACGGATCGGCCGAGGGCCTGCTGCCGCTGCCCAAGATGTCCGTCGTGCCCATCGTGCCGACGGGGGCCGCCGACAGCGTCGTCAACCTGGTCGTGCGCCGCGACATGGAGCTGAGCGGACAGTTCGCGGTGCTCGACGACTCGGTCGCGCCGGGCGGACCGTACACCCACACGACGCCGCTCGATCTCGCGGCCTTCCGCCTCAAGGGGGCCGAGTACGTGCTGCGCGTCTTCTCGCAGCCGGCGGAGAACGACTCGACCAAGACGGAGCTCGTCGGCGAGGCGTACCTGACCCCGTCGCCGAAGGCCGCCGCCGCGCAGGAGAAGGCCCACGCCGCCGCGCTCGCGGCCGACCCGACGGCCACCCCGCCTGCGCCGAAGCCGGCGTTCCGCGGCGTCGTCAGGACGGCGACCACCGAAGTGCGCGCCGCCTCGCACCGGCTGGTCGACCAGCTGCTCGGCGCGCTGACGGGCCGCCCCGGCGGCTTCGCCAGCGAGATGACGTACGCCGAAAAAGTCGGGCGCTGGCGGCGCGTGTTCGCGATCGACTCCGACGGCTGGAACCTACACTCGGTCGGCCCCGGCAACGCGACGGCCATCTCGCCGGCCTTCGGGCCCGGCGGGAACATCTTCTACGCGCTGTCGAGCGACTACACGCCCTTCCGGTTGGTGTTCGGGCCGAGCGCGACGCCGGTGCCGATCGCGATCCCGGGCTCGATCATGGGTCTCGCCTTCAGCTCCGATCGGAAGCGCCTGGCGCTGACCGTGATGGACGACGGCAGCAGCCAGCTGTGGATGGGCCAGGACGGCCGGCTGCAGCCGACGCCCTCGCCGCCGTTCGCGAACCACCCCGTGTTCGGGCCGCTGGGCAAGGTCGCCTACGTGGCTGGCAGCCCGGTGCAGCGCGTCTACGTGAACGGAAAGCCGATCTCGCCGCCCGGCTTCATGGCGAGCGCGCCGGTGTTCTGCGACACCCCCCAGGGGCTGCTCGTCGTCTACACGGTCGGCGTGGGGTCCGGGGCGGACATCATCGCGACCGACGGCAACGGCGGCAGCCTGCGCCGGCTGACGCAGCACGAGGGGGCCAACACGTACGCGGCGTGCAGCCCCGACGGGCGGCTCATCTCGTTCTTCTCGACCGGCAAGCGCGGACAGGGCGCGGGCCTGTTCATCATGCCCATCCAGCGCCCGTGGCTCGCGAAGAAGATCTCGAGCGAGGTCGGCGACGCGCTCCGCTGGGAGCCGCTGCCGCCCGTCGCGGCCAAGTAGCCGCTGACCTACCTCGCCGTGCTCGCGCCGGCCGCGCCCGCGGCCGCGGACGCCCCCGGCGGCACCGCCTGCCCGATCGTCTCGTCGGCGCTCGGCAGGAGCGCGATCTCGACGCGCCTGTTCTTCGCGCGATCCTCTTTCGAGTCGTTGGCCACCAGCGGGTCGTACGACCCCGCGCCCGCCGCCGTCAGCGACTCGGGCTTGACCCCCATCGACACGAGGTACTGGACCACGGCGAGCGCGCGCGCGACCGTCAGATCCCAGCTCGTCTTGTAGCGCCTGCTCTTGATGGGCTGATCGTCGACGTGCGCCGTCACGAGGAAGCGGCGGCCGCTCGACGGCGGCGACGACGTCTCGAGGGCGCGCGCGATCTCCATGAGCGCCCCCTTGCCGCTCGTCCGCAGCTCGGCGTGGTTCGGCTCGAACAGCAGGTCGCCCGTCACCTCCATCACCAGCCGGCCGCGCCGCGACTCGATCGTCAGCTGCCTGGCGTCGATGAGCGCCTTGAACCGCGCCGCGAAGTCCTTGAAGAGCATCGTGCGCGCCTCGGCGGCGGCCTGCGCCTTGCGCAGCTCGTCGAGGCGCGCTTTCGCGTCGTCGAGCGCCTTGGAGAGGGTCCCGCGCTCGGCGAGGACATGGTCGACGTTCTTGCCGAGCCGCTCGAGCTCGGCGCGCAGCTGCTGGTTGATCGCGGTCGCCTCGTCGAGCTGCGCCTGCAGGTTGTGGCTGGACGTCGACAGCTCCTCGATCTTCGAGTCGCGGTCCTGCGTGCTCGATTCGGCCGCCGTGACCGACTCCTGCAGGTGCAGGATGGTCGCCGCGTCCTCCTTCTGCTTCGCATCGGCGGCGGCCTTCGCTTTGGCCGCGTCGGCGACGACCTTCTGGTAGTCGGCCTTCGGGACCCAGCAGCCCGCCGAGCCCACCGAGACGAGGGCCGCGACGAGCACGGCGATTCGGGGCGCGTTCACGCGGTCGTCATACCGTCAAGCGGGCCGCTCGACCACTTCCGCGCGCACGCCCCCGACGTGCACGTGCTTGCCCGCCTCGGCGTGCGCCCGTTTGAGCATGGCCAGCGCCACCGCCTTTCCGAGCGTCGGCGATCGCACGGCGCTCGTCACCTCCCCGGCGGGCTGCCCCGCGTCGTCGGTCACCGGTGCGCCGGGGGGCGGCGGATCCGTCGCGTCGAGCACCAGCGGCACGAGCTTGCGCTTCACGTGCCCACGCATCTCGAGCATGCACACGACCTCCTGGCCCAGGTAGCAGCCCTTGTCGAAGCTGACCGCCGCCTTCTCGAGCGACGCCTCTTGCGGGTAGGTCTTGTCGTCGAAGTCCGCGCCGAAGCGCGGCACGCCGCGCTCGAGGCGCAGCGCCTCCCAGCCTGCCTCGTCGCCGAGCGTCGCCGAGCGCGCGATCGCGGCGCGCACGTCGGCCGCCTTCTCCAGCGGCGCGAGCGCGAACGCGCCGCCCAGGCCGGTCCGATCCAGCGTGCCCGCGACGCCGCCCGCCTCGCGCGCCGCCGCCGCCGCCTGCGCGGCGCGCGGCCCGTGCAGCATCCACGCCTCGAACGCGTCGGTGCTCGGCGCCATCTCGACGTCCTCCATCACCAGGTAGTGGTCGAAGTGCTCCCGCACCGCCTCGACGACGGCGGCGGGGAGGGCCAGGAGCACGCGCTCGTCGTCGTCGTCGACCACGACGACGACGTCCGCCAGCACGCGCCCGCTGCGCGACACCCCCAGCCCGTAGCGGGCCTCGCCGGGCGCGCGCTTCGCGAGATCGCACGTGAGCAGACCGTTGAGCCACGCGATGCGGTCCTTGCCCGTGACGACGAGCGTCGCCATGTCCGGCCGAGCGATGGCGAGCGCCGCGGTGCGAGCGGCCTCGAGCTGCGGGCGGACGTCCTGCTCTGCTTGCGGCGCGTGGCTGTCGCGGGTCATGCGGCAGAACATAGGCGCGAACCGACCTTCGCGCCGCATCGCACCTCATCCGCTCGCGCTCGCGCAACGGGCGTGAGCGAGCCGCGATCCATTGACGAGGACGGGCTCAGGTGGGCATATGCCCCGTTGTGCCGGGCATCGGCGTCGTCCTCAACCCCAGGAGCAGGCGCAACCTGCGCGACCCGCGCGCGGCCTCGCGCCTGGCCCGCACGCTCGGCGATCACGGCGTCGTGCGCGAGGCCCGGTCGATCGACGAGCTCTATCGCATCGCGGAGGACTTCCGGCGCGACGAGATCGACGTCCTGGCCATCAGCGGCGGCGACGGCACCAACCACGTCACGCTGACGGGCTTCATCGACGTCTACGGCGGCAAGACGATGCCGAAGGTGGCGCTCCTGCGCGGCGGGACGATGAACACCGTCGCCAACTCGGTCGGCGTGCCCCACGGCCGACCGGAGGGGCTGCTCGGCCGGCTGGTGCGCGACTACGCCGTGCGCGCGAGCGAGATGGACGACGTCGAGCGCCACGTGATGCACATCGTGCCGCGCGGCGGCGCGGCGGCCGGAGCCCGCCCACCGTGGGACCGGCGCGGGCACTACGGGTTCCTCTTCGGAACGGGCGTCGTCGCGGGCTTCCTGGCCGAATACTACCGCGACGGCGAGCCGACGCCGCTCGTCGCCGCCAAGACGCTGGCGCGCGGCATCGGCAGCGCGCTCGTGCGCGGCGAGATGATCCGCCGCATGGCGCGCCCGTTCCGCGGCTCGGTCGTGTTCGACGACGGCACGCGCTGGGAAGAGCGCGACTACCTGACGGTCGCGGCCGGGACGATCGCCCACATCGGCCTGAACTTCAAACCGTTCTACCGCTACGACGAGCGGCCCGCGCGCTTCCACATGCTCGGCATCCACGCCTCGCCGGTCGAGTTCGTGAAGGATCTCCCGCGCATCCATCGCGCCGAGCCGATGCGCCCGGGAAAGACGTACGAGGCGGTGCCCTCGCGCGCCGTCGTGCGCGCCGCGGAGCGCACGATGCGCTACATGATCGACGGCGATCTGCACGAGACGACCGGCGAGCTCGAAGTGTCGATCGGCCCTCGCGTCCGCCTCGTGGTGGTGCGCTAGCGATCCACCCGCCGCGCCCGTCGGCCGGACCTGGCACCGTTGCGCCCCCGGGGGTGCATCCCTAGGCTGTACGCGTGCGCGCCCTGGCCGCCGCCGCCGTGTCCGTCGCGATGGTGCTCGGCAGCGCCGCCGCGCGCGCCGACGGCCTGTCGCGTGGCGAGACCGACCGGCTGCTGCGCGGCGAGACCGTCAGCCGAACGCAGGAGCTGCGGCGCGGCCCGCGGCGGTACGTGGGCGGCGTGACGTACACGATCGTCGAAGCCGATGCCGACGCGCTCTCCTCCCTGCTCGACGACGTCGGCGGCTGGCGGCGCTTCCTGCCCAGGACGCGCGACGCGCGGCGCGTCGGCGCGATCGACGGCGACATGCTCGTCGAGGTGACGCACGGCTCGGCGCTGGTGCAGGTCGCCTACACGCTGCGCGTCCACCGCGAAAGCAACGTCGTCCGCTTCTGGATGGACCCCTCGCGTCCCCACGACATCGAGGACGCCTGGGGCTTCTTCCGCGTCGAGCCGATGCCCGACCGACGCGCGCTCGTGACCTACGGGATCCTGATCGACATGGGCGACGGCCTGCTGCGCGATCTCTTCGAGAACCGCGTGCGCGAGCTCGCGCTCGAGGTGCCCGAGCACGTGCGCGAGCTGGCGCTCCAGGAGCTCGCCCGCGGGCGGCGCGCCTCGCGCTGAGATACCTCGGCAGAGACGCCGCCGGGCGGCGGCCGAGGGGTGCGCGCAGCCGTGCCATCCGTGGTACAAGTGCGCACGCTCACGATGCCCGGGCGCATCCTCGCCATCGCCTTGAACACCTACCGCGAGGCCGTGCGCGCCCGCCTGCTGCTGGGGGTCTTCGCGATCGCCCTGGCGACAGGGGCGTACTCGCTCGTGGTGGCCGCGCTGTCGCTGCACCAGGAGGAGCGCGTCGTCGCCGATCTGGGCGCCGCGTCCATCTCGCTCTACGCGGTGATCATCGCGGTCGTGCTCGGGTCGACGTCGCTGCACAGGGAGCTCGAGCACAAGACGATCTTCCCCATCCTGACGCGCCCCATCCGTCGGTGGGAGTACCTGGTCGGCAAGTACGTGGGTGCGCTGCTGACGGTCGGCGTCTTCGTCGCCGTCGACGCCGGGGCCGTGCTGTCGATGACGGCGCTCGAGGCGGGGCAGACGACCACGCGGGTCGGCGCGACGGTGCTGGCCGCGCTCGGGCTGCTCGCCGTGCTCATGCTGCGCGCGCGCCACGCGCGCGTGTTCGTCGTCATCCCCTGGTCGCTCGCGTTCGCGGCGGCGGCGTGGATGGTCGCCGGCCCGGCGCTCGACGAGCGGCAGCTGGTGGCCGCGGCGGCGACGCTCTCGCTGTGCGAGGTGGCCATCGTGGCGGCCCTGGCCACGTTCTTCTCGTCGTTCTCGTCGCCCGTGCTGACGGCGGCGTTCACGGCCATGGTCTTCGTCATCGGCCGTTCGAGCGACACGCTCGCGCACCTGCCGGTGAAGCTGTTCGGGCCGCTCGCGGCGGGAGGCCGGGCGCTGGCGCGCGTGGTGCCGAACCTGCACGTGTACGTACCGGCCCGCACGCTGCTGCTCGGGCACGTGGCGAACGCGCCCGTGTGGCCGTACGTCGCCGAGGCGGCGCTGCACGCGGTGTTCTACGCGGCGGCGCTCCTGGCGGCGAGCACGCTCGTCTTCCGCAAGCGCGACTTCGCATGACCGCGGCCGCGCGAAGGGGCGCGACGCTGGCGCTGCTCGTCGTCGTGGCGGTCGCCGCCGTCCTCACCGCGCGCGAGCTCGCGGTGGGCTCGGCGGAGGTGGCGGCCGCCGACGCGGCGGCCGCCCGGGCCGACTGGCCCGACGCGGTCGCCCACGCGCGCGCGGCCGCCGAGGCGATCGCGCCGGGGAGCCCCTGGCCGCAGCGAGGCCGCGCCAGGCTCGAGGCGATCGGGCACGACGCGGAGGTGCGCGGCGACGACGCCACGGCGCTGCTCGCGTACGGCGCGCTGCGCACGGCGGCGCTCGCCACGCGGGGCCCGGGATCGACCAGCGACCGGCTGCGCGCCCGCGCCGAGGAGGGGCTTTCGCGGGTGGCCGGCTCCCACCCGACCCCCACGGCCTCTTCGTCGTCGGGCGCGATGCTCGACGCGCTGCGCGGCGACGAGCCTCCGTCGACCTGGCTGCTCGCCGTCCTCGGCGCGTCGGCGGCGGCGATGCTGGGTGGGCTCGCGCGCCTCGCATGGCTGGGCCCCGACGCCGCGCGCGCCCGCCGCGCGCAGGTGGTCGCCGCGCTCGGCCTCGCGGTCTACGCGATCGTCTGCCTGACCCGCTGACCGGTCCGAGGGACGTAGCGCCGCGCCGGAGGTTGCTCTAAATCGTCCGCACGATGGCCACAGTTCCGATGGACGTTCGCAAGGTCGCGCGATGCCGCGAGCTCGCCTCCGAGATCGCAGATGACGTGCAGCGTTACATCGACTCGCACACGACGGTCGGGGTCGAGCGGACGATCCTGCGCGCCTACGGCGCCGAGGGCGTGGACGACCAGGGCGTGCCGCTCGTCAACACGGCGGTCGACCGCTACCACCAGGCCGGGCTGCTCGGTCGGGGCATCGCCTCTCTGCTCGGCCGCGCGCTGCTCGCCGGCGCCAAGACGGTCCAGGACGCGGCCGAGCGGCTCGCGTTCTCGCCCGAGCTCGACCGCGGCGAATCGGGCCCCGGCCCGGACGCCGTGCGCGAGGCGCTCCGCCCCCACACCCAGGCCGCGCTCGCCCGCATCGACCGCGCGCGCGACGAGCGCGAGGCGCTGCGCCGCCGCATCGCGGCCGGGCCGACGCCGCACAAGTACGTCATCGTCGCCACCGGCAACATCTACGACGACGCGGTGCAGGCCAAGGCCGCCGCCCACGCCGGGGCCGACGTCGTGGCCGTCATCCGCGCCACCGCCCAGTCGCTGCTCGACTACGTCCCGCACGGGGCGACGACCGAGGGCTACGGCGGCACCTTCGCGACGCAGGAGAACTTCGCGATCATCCGCCGCGCGCTCGACGAGGCGAGCGAGGAGCAGGGGCGCTACGTCCAGCAGACCAACTACTCGTCGGGCCTGTGCATGGCCGAGATCGCGTGGATGGCGGCGGTCGAGCGCCTGGACATGCTGCTCAACGACGCGATGTACGGGATCCTCTTCCGCGACATCAACATGTGCCGCACCTTCGTCGACCAGTACGTGTCGCGGAGGTTCATCGCGCGCGCGGGCATCGTCATCAACACCGGCGAGGACAACTACCTGACGACGGCCGACGCCGTGGAGAAGGCGCACACCGTCCTGACCAGCCAGTTCGTCAACGAGGCGTTCGCGCTACGCGCCGGCCTGCGGCAGGAGCAGATGGGGCTCGGCCACGCCTACGAGATCGATCCGTGGCTGCCCGACTCGTTCCTGCTCGAGATCGCGCAGGCGCAGCTGATTCGCCAGATCTTCGACCGCCACCCCATCAAGTGGATGCCCCCGACCAAGCACAAGACGGGCGACATCTTCTTCGCGCACGTGCACGACGCCATGTTCGATCTGGTGGGGATCACGACCAAGCAGTCCATCGAGCTGCTCGGGATGTTCAGCGAGGCGATCCACAACCCGCTGCTGATGGACCGCTACCTCGCGCTCAAGGCGACGCGCTACGTCTACGGCGCCGCGGCGCACCTGGGCGACGAGATCGAGTTCAAGAAGGACGGCATCGTCGCGCGGCGCGCGGTGCAGGTGCTCGACGAGGCGCTCGAGCTGCTCGAAGAGGTCCGACGCGAGTCGATCTGGGAGGCCATCGGGCGCGGCGCGTTCGCCGACGTCAAGCGCACGCGCACCGGCGGCAAGGGGTACGCGGGCGTGCTCGAGCGCAGCAAGGAGTACGTCAACCCGCTGCTCGACGCGCTCGAGGGGCGCTGAGCACCGCGCCAAGCAGGCTGCCAAGCACGGCTGGCCGTGAAGATCGCCAGGGCGTCACGCCCCCCGACTCACCCGCGAGCGCGGGGGAGCCGGGGGGGTGCCTGGGGGGATCCCTCGGTTCACCGCAGATAGTTAGGACTCCGAACTATCTCGTCGTCGGCGCGACAGGCATCCCCATCGCCTGCGGCCGAGCACGCGCGCCCACGACGGCGGTCGCCTACTTGACGAGGAGCGAGACCGGCTGGCTCCAGTCCCCCTGGCCCGTCTTCGTCACGGTGCGGTAGCGGAACAGCACGGTGCTACCGGCCCCGAGACCCGTGACGACCGTCTTGGCCTGGACGGTCGCGGGCGCTTCCGTCCAGGTCTTGCCGTCGGCGCTGTACGACCACTCGAAGAAGGCGCGCGCGCCCGCCGACGGCGTCACGAGCTTCGCCGAGCCGCTGACCGGTCCCTGCTCCGCCGTGAACACGCGCGGCGGACGGGTGCCGGTCTTCCTCACCGAGAGGCCCGCGCTCTGGATCGTCGCGGCGCCGTTCTCGGGATCGGCGTCGGCGACGGACTGAACGTAGGCCCTCAGCTGCTGCAAGAGGACGGTCAGCGCCGCCCTCTTGTCGTTGCGCGTCGTCACGGCCCCCGGGAGCCGTGACACGGCCGCGGTCTCCGCGGTCGCGAGCGCCGTGATGGCCGTCGAGACCGTCGGGAGCGCCGGCACGGGCGACGGGAAACGCGAGTTGCCCGTCATGCACGTGACGACGTTCTGCGCGTAGGGGACGAGCGCCCCCACGCGACGCGGCAGGTTGAGGCTTGCGATCGAACGTTGAGCGGATCTGGTAGGTTTCATTGGATTTTCCCTTGGATGAACGGTTTCCTTGGTCGGACGTCTCTCGTCGTGTCGTTGCGAAGCGGTCTCTGATCGTCACCTCCTTGCAGCCTCACGGGTTGGCGTCGCATCCGGTCGCCGCCGGACCGCGGCGATCGGTGGTGGTTCGGACGTCGATCGACGTGGCTCGACATCGATCGCCCGCGGCGTCGCGGTGTGTCGCGGCGGCGTCGCGGCGACACGAAAGCGGACGACTGCCGATCGCGACCGGACCGCCGCGATCGTCTGCGAGACCCCATCGTCACGCGACCGAATGGTTGCTCGTCGTGGTGGTCTCACCGCGATCGGCGGCGGCGCGATCGCGATCGGCATCGACGCGATCGCCGCACGACGTCGTCCTTCCGGCGATCGCGGTGGGACGCCCGACCCCCGGCGGCGCCGCGCCGCAGCGCCCCGCCTCACCCTCCCACCCGTTAAGACGACAAACTCCGATTTCGCCGTCAGCATTTCTGCATCTCGAGAGACGATTTCCCGCGGGCGCACGACGCCAGCCGCCCGCGCGCCTCGTCCTCGGGCCGCCTCGGCAGCCTGTGGCTGGATCGCGCTCGCTGATCTACAAGGACGATCGATGCACCCGACCACCCCCACCCGCCCCCTGCGGGCCTACGGCGACCGCGACGGCGACGGAATGGTGCAGCTCTCCTTCACGCTGCAGCTGCCGCCCGGCGGCCGCGCGCGCGAGGCTGCCAAGCGCTTCGCCGAGAGCCACGGGCTGGTCGACCCCATCGTGGCGACGATGGAGAAGTGCGCCGAGGGCTTCTCGTTCTTCGTCGTGTACGGCCACTCGACGCACACGGTCGACCCGTCGGTCATCGACGTGCCCGAGGTGCGAACCGAGGCGCTCTCGCGCGAGGAGATCGAGCACCGCGTCAAGACGCGGCTCGGCCGCAAGATCGTCGTCGTGGGCGCGTGCACCGGGAGCGACGCGCACACCGTCGGGATCGACGCGATCCTCAACTACAAGGGTTACGCGGGCGACAAGGGCCTCGAGAGCTACAAGGGCTTCGAGGTGTACAACCTCGGCGCGCAGGTCGAAAACGAGCAGCTCGCCGCGCGCGCCCGCGCCCTTAAGGCCGACGCCGTGCTCGTCAGCCAGGTCATCACCCAGCGCAACTGCCACAAGGAGAACGGTCGCGCCTTCGTCGAGCTCGCCGAGCGCGAGGGGTGGCGCAAGGAGCTCATCCTGCTCTTCGGCGGCCCGCGGGTCGACCACGCGCTCGCGCTCGAGCTCGGGTTCGACGCGGGCTTCGGGCCCGGGACGAAGCCGGGCGACGTCGCCTCGTACCTCGTCGAGCGACTCTGCGGTCGCTGACCGGCGCGTGAGCCCCCCGTGGGATGGGATGCGCCCGGATGCGCGTCAGGCCGCGCGGACGACCCGCAGGCGCTTGCCCGAACCGGGCGCCACGTGGCCCCAGCGGTCCTCGATCATGTCCTCGATGACGCAGTGGCAGGCGCCGCAGTCGTCACCGGCGCAGCATGCCGCGGTCACCGCCTCCACGCTGTCGGCCCCCGCGTCGATGGCGGCCTTGACCTTCTCCTCGGTGACAGCGCGGCAGATGCAGACGTACATCCTGAACCTCTGCCAGGAAAGATAATGAATTCCGTTTTCAATGTCCAGCCGGGCCAGGAGACGTTCAGCAGCAGCGTTTGACCTACGCTCGCAACCGACCGGTTCTACTGGCGAATCTGCTGCGCCAGGTAATGCGGTGCGCCGACCTGCTTCACGAGCTCGAGCTGCGATTCCAGCCAGTCCACGTGGCCCTCGGAATCGACCAGGATGCGGGTCAGCAGCTCCTCGCTTCCGTTGTCCCCGGCATCGCGGCAGAGCTGGATGCCCTTGTTGAGCCTGGGCACGGTCGTCATCTCGAGCGCCAGATCGTTCTCGAGGATCTCGACGACGCCGGTGCCGATGGAGAGCTTGCCCAGCTTTTGAAGGTTGGGCAGCCCGTCGAGGAAGAGGACGCGCTCGACCAGCTTGTCGGCGTGCTTCATCTCGTCGATCGACTCCTCGTAGATCTTCTTCCCGAGGTGGTCGTAGCCCCAGTTCAGGCACATCTTCCCGTGCAGGAAGTACTGGTTGATGGCGGTCAGCTCGCCGGTCAGCACTTCGTTGAGCAGATCGATAATGCGCGGGTCGCCCTTCATCGGGTGCCGAGGAGAGCACCGCTCGCCCGTCGCGTCCAGATGCTCCCGGATCCCGTCGACCTTCGGGCGCGCTCAGCGCGCGGCGGGAAGGTCCACCGTGAGCCACACGTCCACCCCTCCGCGGCCGATGCGGTGCGAGGCGGTGGCGCGCACGACGACGCAATCGCACGGGTCGTGCAGCTCCAGCGAGGCCAGCGCGGCCACGAGGTCGCCCGTGTCGAGGTCGACGTCGGCACCCGCGCGCGTCGTGATGCGCGGACCGAGGGGCACCGCCACGCGCGCGCCGCCGGTCCACCCGGTCGCGTCGAGGAAGCCGCTCGCCGGCTCGAGGGGCGCGTCGACCAGGGCGCGCGCGACGAGCGGATCGACCCCGTCGCGCTCGGCGATGTCGGCTCCGACGTTCAGACCCGTCTCCGGGCCGATGCGGGCGCGCGCCATGAGCGCGCCGCCGGCGGCCCCGGGCGCGAAGACGCGCGCGAAGTCGCCCCGAAGCGCCAGCCACTCGCCGGTCGCCGCGGCGCGCGCCCGCAGGGCGGGCAACGTCGGCTGGCCCTGCAGCTCGCCCACGGCGCCGCCCGACACGTCGAGCTCGCCCGACGCGCGCGAGCCCCAGCGCCCCACCGAGTTGCTCCACCCCGCGGCGGCCACGAACGCCTCGCCATCGGGGAGCAGCATCCCGCGCCCGGCCGGCACCACCAGCACGTCGCTGGTGTGATCCGCGAGCGCGGCCACCTCGAGGCGCGGCTCGGTGCGGTGCACCCACGGATCTCCGGGATCGTCCGAGGCGAAGTCCCGCGCCAGCGGCAGCGCGAGCGTCGCGCGCGCCTGCGCCGCTCCGTCGAGCCCGGTGCGCGTGCCGTCGTCGGCAACGTCGCCGACGCCGCGAAGGTCGACGCTGGCCCCCACCGGACCGATCGTGCGCGCGAGCATCACCCCGCCCTCGGCGCGCGCGAACGTGGTCGTCCCCATGCCCTCCCCGGCCACGGCGCCCCCCTCGATCGTCGCGTCGTACGTGCCGGCGTGGGCGAGGGCGTCGGCGCGGCGGGCCTCCACGATGGGGCCGCCCGCGCCGAGGTCGAGCAGGTCGCCGCCTCGCAGCGCCACCGTGCGCGCGCCCGAGGCGAGCGTCCAGCCGTCCACTCTCCACGCGGCCTCCGCCTCGGCGCGGTCGAAGGGCCGCGCCGCGGCCTCGACGTCGGTCGTCGCCTGCACGGCCCTCGGGCCGCGCAGCGCGTCGACCGTCCACGCGACGTCGGGCGTGGACGGCGCGGGCGAGGCCTCCTCGGCCGATACCGGGGCGGCCGTCGCGCCGCGCGCCGCGATCCCCAGGCCGTCGTCGCCGCGCAGCCGGTCCCAGAGCAGGCGCGTCTCGGTCTGGCTGGTGCGCAGCGCGGCGTCGACGGCGACGCCCCCGTCGACGTAGCCGCCCGCGCGCAGATCGAGCCCGTGCGCGACGTCGCCGTCCCGCCACGGCACGTGCACGCCCTCGCCGAGGAACAGACCGTCCTGCCCGCGCCACTCCACGTCGGGCGCGAGGAGCCCGAAACGCCCCGGCGATCGAAGCCAGAACGCGGGCGCCCAGGCGACCGGCACGCCGAACACCTCGAGCACGGGATCGCGAAGCACGAGATCGTCCGGCGGGGCGACCGTGGCGCCATCGAAGCGCACGGCCAGCGGCGTCCCGAGGCACGGGCAGAAGGCCACCTTCCCCTTCCCGTCCAGCTCCACGCCGATGGGGACGCGCTTCAGCCGGAGCGCCTCGCTCGTCAGGTGGAAGGGCGGCTCGTCGACGTGGACGCGGCCGGCGACGTCCAGCGCACGGTGGCGCGCGTCGAAGGTCACCTCGTCGGCCCCGAAGGCGACCGGCAGCGGACCGGGCAGCTCGGACCCGGCGAGCTCCGGCGGCTGCGCGCGTCCCTCCGCGCTCACCAGCAGGAGCGCGACGCAGGACAGGACGGCAACACGCGATCCGGGGAGGGCCGCCACGACTCGCGCGCGAGCCTAAAACACTGTTCGCGATCTTCCGACCACGAACACGGATTTGCGCGCGGCCCTCCGAGGCGGGTGATTCAGGGCCCGGGCCGGGGCTTCGGCGAGGAGATCACGGGCGGCGTCACCGTCGGCAGAGGCGGCGGCGGCGGGGCCGGGGGCGCGCTCGCGGACGGCGGCGGAGCCGAGGGCAGGTACTGTCCCGCGGGGAACTCCATGCGGACCATCGCCCCGCCTTCCTTCGTCGCGTCCATCGTGATCGTCGGCTGCACCCGGGCGCGCAGGTCGACCACGAACCAGAGGTCCTTGCGGTGAGGCACCAGCCGCGCGGTCGTGACGGGCGTGTTGAAGTGCACGGTCACGAGCGGGTTGTAGTTGTTGCGGCGGTCGACGCGAGCCCCCTTGAGCACGAGGATGAAGCTGCCCTTGCGCGCCTTGGTCTCGTAGACCACCGGCTTCGTGAGCTCGACGAACAAGCGCGTCGACCCGTCCGCCAGCGTCTCGAAGCCCGGCATGATCGCGTCGGGCGCGGCCGGTCGCTTGTGGGCGCGCGGCTTGTGCACGCGCACCCCCGCGTGCCTCGGCGGCGGCGACCAGCCGTACCCGGTGGCCGGGTACACCGGCTGAGCGGGGGCGGCGCTCCCCTGGGGCGGCGCGCCAGGCGGAGGCGCGGGCGTCGCGGTCGGTGGAGCCGACGGCGTCGCCCCCGCCGGCTGCTGCGCGTAGGCCGCCGCGGGCACGAGGCCCATCAGCGCGAGGAGCACGACGGCGCGCGCCGCAGACATGCGCAAAAGTAGAGCACGACGCGCGCCACCGGACCAAATTCCCCCAGAGCTCGGCCGCTCAGCCGTCGGCGGACGCCCCCGCGGGCTCGCCGCTCACAGCTTGCGCAGCTGCTCGAGGATCAGACGGTTCTCGCGCGCCTGCGGGATGTCCTCCTGCTTGACCCACGCGACCTTGCCGTTCTTGTCGACGATGACGGTCGCGCGCGCGGTGATCCCCTTGTCGGCCAGGAAGAGCCCGTACTTGGCGGCGATCGCGCCGCGCGGCTGGAAGTCGGCGAGCAGCGGGTACTTCAGACCGAGCTGTCGGGCGAACGCGGCGTGCGTCCACACGCTGTCGACGCTGATCCCGAGCACCTGCGCGCCGGCGCTCTCGAGATCCGAGTAGTCGTTGCGGAAGCACTCGTTCTCGCCCGTGCACGTGGGGCTGAAGTCGAGCGGGTAGAACGCCAGCACGACGCTCTTCTTGCCGCGGAAGTCGCCGAGCTTGATCTTCCTTCCGGGACGGCCGTTCTCCGTCTCGCTCGACGGCAGCTCGAAATCCGGCGCCTCGGCGCCGACCTGGATCGTCATCGCAACCTCCTCTTGGTGAGAGAGGGCGCGACTGTAACGCCGTCGCGGAGTCAGTGGATCGTATTCGCGACCTGCTGCACGTGCGCCGCGTGAGCGGCCGCGGCCGTCTGGCCGGGCTTGCTCCGGTACTTGCCCGACGCGTCCTCGTAGATGTCGTCGAGGTTGGCGGTCAGGTCGAGGAACACGCGCGCGTCCGGGCTCCAGAGGAGGTTGTTCTCGCCGCCGCCGAACAGGGTGTTCGCCTGCCCGTTGGGCCCGACGGTGTTCGCGAGGTTGTAGTAGCCGAGGCCGATCGACAGCTCGGGGAGCAGCTCGTACTCGGCGTCGACGACGAACCAGCCCAGCTGCGTGAACTGGTTGTCGTCGATGCGCGGCGGGCACGCGGGGGCCGGGAAGGCGTCCGCGCACGCGTTCGTCGGCGCGTAGTGCCACTGGTTGATGAGGATCCAGTCGATGCTCAGCGCCAGCTTGGGCGTGACGTCGAGCCCGAAGTCGAAGATCCCGAACAGCGTGTGGTCGGCGAGCGTCTGTCCGGTCAGCTGGTCGCTGACGAACGAGTAGCCGTCGACGTTCTCGCGGACATAGGCGAAGGTGCCGTAGTCGTTCGGCGTCGTCGCGCTCGAGAACGGGTGCAGGTACGCGACGTCGAGGCCGAAGCGCGCCGCGTTGAGCGCCTTCGCGTCCTGTCCCTCGAGCCACACCTTCTGGCGGATTCCGGCCGTCGCGCCCGTCGTGACGTAGACCCCCTCGCCCTGGCTGGCCTTGGACGTCGGCCACAGCGCGCGCAGGCCGAAGCTGACCTTCGTGTTCTTCCAGGGCCCGTCGTCGGCGAGCGCCGTGGAGTAGACGAGGTCCGTCCAGATGTCCCCGAAGACGTCCTCGCGGTAGAGCGTCGTCTCCTGGCTGTTCGTGAGCTCCTTGTAGTAGTCGAGCCGCGCCTGCACGCGCCAATGGTCGTCGAAGTTCCAGCGCGGCCGCAGCGACAGCCACCAGCCGTAGAACGGGACGTACGACTGCTGCGGCGACGGCTCGAGGTGCGCCGTCGCCGTCGACATGCTCTGGTCGAACAGGAACGTCGAGCCGCGCAGCGGATCCTCCTCCTGCGCGGCCTGCCCCTGCCCCGCGGTCGCGGTCGGCTGATCACGCACGTGAGAGATCTCCTGTGCACGGGCGACCGAGGCGAAGGTCGCGCAGGCGGCCACGGCAGAGCCGATGCCCGTCGCGAGCGCACAGCGGGAGCGAGTCACGATCGGGGCGCGATGCAGCTTGCGTTCCCCTGGGGCGCACCATCCAACCGTGCAATACTCGGCGGGCAGCCGGATCCGCCCCCCTGCCCCCGCCGTCGGACCGGCGACGGGACTCGGAGGGTGCTCGACGGCACCGCTGCGCAGGCGAGTTGCCTGCCGACCCCGCCGCCTGATAGGCCCCCGCCATGGAACAGCAGCTTCCCGCCACCGAGATCACGGCCCTGCTCGGACGTGGCACGCAGTTCGAAGGCAAGCTCCACTTCGAGGGCCGGGTCCGCATCGACGGGGTCTTCAAGGGCGAGATCCGGAGCGACGACACGCTCGTCATCGGCGAGGGCGCCGAAGTCCACGCCGAGATCGACGTGGCGACCGTGATCGTGCGCGGCGGCATCGTGCACGGGAACATCCGCGCGAAGAACGCCATTGAAGTGCACGCCCCCGGAAAGGTCGTCGGCAACCTGCACTCGCCCTCGCTGTTCATCGACCGCGGCGTCGAGTTCCAGGGCAGCTGCCGGATGGATGGGATCGATGGCAAAGCCCAAGCGCCGGCGCCGCAAGCCAAGCCCGGCAAAGAAAAGCAAGAAAAGGAAGCCAGCGCCGGCGCCCCGCGCGCCTGAGCGCGCGGCCGCGGCGAGCTCCCCTTCCCCGGCGCCGGCCCCAGCGTCGTCGGCAGCGCCGGCACCGGCCCCAGCACCGCCACCCGCACGGGCCCCGGCCCCGGTACCGGCCGTATCGGTCGAAGCCTCCCCGCCCTCCTCGCCGGGCGCTCGACGCCTCGTGCTGCAGGCGCTGCCCTTCGCGCTGCTCGCGTGCGCGTGCGGCGCGGCGGTCGGGGGCGTCCCCGCGGCCGGCGATCGCGCGGGCCTGCGGCGCGCGCCGCTCGCCTCCGCGTCCAGCGTCGCAAGCGCTGCGTCGGCCGGCCGCGCGAGCTCCAGCGGCGGACCGGGCGCTCCGGCCCTTTCGGTCTTCGGCGCGCTGGAGGCGCGCGGCGCCGCTCTCGCGCCCGGCATGCGCGTCGCGGCGCGCAAGGAGAGCGCGCGCGGCGAGCGCGTCGAGATCGTACGCGCCGAAGGGCGCGACGCGTGCGTCCGTGTCGCGTTCGAGTCGACGCAGCCGGTGGCGGCCGAGCTCGTGGATGGCTCGGGCCGCGTGCTCGCGACGAGCAAGGGCGCCGCGACCGACGGCATGCTCGGCGAGCGCGGCCCGGTGTGCATCCGCAAGGGCGACCTCGTCGCCGGAGTCGCGTCGCCGCCCGGCGGCGCCGACGGGGGGCCGTTCGACGGCGGCGGCGCGGCGGGCGTCGGCACCGCGCGCGTTCGCTGGGTGGCCTGGGAAGCGCTCTGACCCGAATCAGCCGGGCCGACCGATCGCACTCCGCGGCGGCCTGGACACGTGCGCGCTCGCGCCGTCGTAGAAGCGCCACGGCCGGTCGGCCCAATCCCCCGCGTAGGCGACGCCCACGCGCGGCGTCGTCACGATGCGCGCCGGACGCCTGGCGCGCGGACACAGGTAGAGCGGCGGCGCCGTCAGATCGGCGCCGTCGAGCGCGCGGGTGATGCCCATCGCCTTCGCGAAGCGACCCGGCCCGTCCAGGCGCGCGCCGTGCTCGAAGCCGGACGTCGGCTCGCCGCCGCGCACGAGCACCGCGTGCCCCCGGCCCTCGCCCATGCACGTGACGTTGAAGCAGTCGTGCATGCCGTACACGAAGAACACGTACGCGTGCCCCTCCTCCCCGAGCAGCGCGCGGGTGCGCTTCGTGAGCCCGGCGCGCGCATGGCACGCCAGGTCGAGCGGCCCCCGGTAGGCCTCCGTCTCGACGATGCGCGAGACACGCGGCTCGCCGTGGGCCCGCTCGTGCACGACCAGGCACCCGACGAGCGCCCGCGCCACGACGAGCGCGTCGCGCGCGAACCACGTCCGCGGCAGCCGCGAGGCGCGCAGCGTGTCCACCTGCATCGGCGGCCAGAGTAGGAGAGAACAGGGAGGCGGGAAGGCAGGAAGAGGACTACCGGAAGACGAGAACAACGGATCGCGGTGCGGAGCCGTCGACCCCCAAAAACCTTCCCGCCTTCCCGCCTTCCTGTGATCTCCTCCTCCTCGTGACGCGGGCCGGATCGTGGGCGCTGGCGATCGGCGCGGGTGCGCTTGCGGCGGGGGCGGACGTCGTGATGCACGCGGTCCGGGTGCCGCACTTCGTCGCGTCCGCGGTCGCCGCCCTCCTCTTCTTCGGGGCCGGACGGCTCGGGCGGTCGCTCGCCGCGGCGGCGGGCGGAGGTCTGCTCCACGGTCTTCTCGACGGCGTGTGGCTCGTCCGGCTGCTCGGGCTGCACGCCGGTCTGTCGTACGCGGCCGTGACGGCCGGCTTCGACCTGGTCATCGACCTGCTCGCCGCAAGCCTCGGCGCGCGGCGCGCGGGAGCGGCCCCGCCCCAGCGAAACCGGTCCCCCGAGCAGAGGTAGGCAAGAGGGAGAGCACCTGAGCCTCCCCGAGGCGAGCGGCGCATTTGGGCTCTGGAAGTGGGAGGCGGCTAGCGCTAAAGGCTAGAAAGCCAAGGCCCCATGTTCGAAGAATTCGGCATCAACGCGGGTTTCGTCGAAGAGCTTCACAATCGCTGGCTGCAGAGCCCCCACTCGGTCGAGGAGGGGTGGCGCCGCTTCTTCGAGACGACCAAGGGGGCCAACGGCAACGGCGCCGCCGCGGCAGGCGCCGTCTCCGCCGCTGGCGACCTGGCGCTCGCGCCCGCGACGAAGACCAACGGCAACGGCGCGGCCCTCTACCGCGAGGCGGTGCGAGAGACGGTCATCGCCGCCACCGAGCTGCAGAGCCGCGTCGCGCAGCTGGTGAACGCGTACCGCGTGCGCGGCCACCTGTTCGCCGATCTCGACCCGCTCGACAACGCACCCCCGGCTCCCCCGGAGCTCGAGCTGTCCAACTTCGGCCTGAGCGAGGCGGATCTCGACAAGACCTTCTCCACCCACGGGATGAGCGGCCTGCCCGAGCGCGCGACGCTGCGGCAGATCGTCGAGCACCTGCGCGAGACGTACTGCTCGTCGATCGGCGTCGAGTTCACCCAGATCGAGGAGTCCGAGCCGCGCCTCTGGCTGCAGGAGCGCATGGAGTCGACGCGCAACCACTCGTCGCTCGACCGCTCCGAGCTGCTCCGGATCCTGACGAAGCTCACCGACGCGGAGATCTTCGAGCAGTTCATCCACAAGAACTACGTCGGGGCCAAGCGCTTCTCGCTCGAGGGCGCCGAGAGCATGATCCCGATGATCGACCTGCTCGTCGAGTCGGCCGCGCAGCACGGCATCGAGGAGCTGGTCATCGGCATGGCCCACCGCGGGCGCCTCAACGTGCTCGTGAACGTGATGGGCAAGAACGTGCGCGAGATCTTCGCCGCGTTCGACGACAAGCGCCCCGAGCGCTTCCTCGGCGCCGGCGACGTCAAGTACCACCTCGGCTACTCGAGCGACGTGCACACGCAGGCCGGTCGCGACGTGCACCTGTCGATGACGTTCAACCCGAGCCATCTCGAGTGGGTCGACCCGGTCGTCGAGGGGCGCGTGCGCGCGAAGATCGACCGCCGCAAGCGCAAGAGCACGATGCCGCTGCTCATCCACGGCGACGCCGCCTTCATGGGCCAGGGCGTGGTCATGGAGACGCTCAACCTCTCGCAGCTCGAGGGGTACACGACCGGCGGCACGATCCACCTGGTCGTCAACAACCAGATCGGCTTCACCACGCTGCCGCGCGACTCGCGATCGACGCGCTACTGCACCGACGTGGCGCGCATGCTGCGGGTGCCCGTGTTCCACGTGAACGGCGAGGATCCGGTCGCCGTCATCCAGGTGACGCGCCTGGCCATCGAGTTCCGCCAGCGGTTCAAGCAGGACGTCATCATCGACATGTACTGCTACCGCAAGTACGGCCACAACGAGGGCGACGAGCCGCGGTTCACGCAGCCGCTCATGTACGCGCTGATCGACAAACAGCCGACGGTGCGCGACGTATACGTCGCGCGGCTGCTGGCCGCGGCGCAGATCACGCGCGAGGAGGCGGACGCCATCGCGCAGCAGCGCCGGGCGACGCTCGAGCGTGCGCTCGAGGAGGCGCGCCAGGGCGACTACCACCAGATGCCCGAGACGATGGGCGGCGTGTGGGCCCCCTATCGCGGCGGCCCCGACGCGTCCGTGCCCGAGGTGCCGACGTCGTTCCCCCGCGAGCGGCTCGTCGAGGCGCTCGCGGAGCTGACGACGATGCCCGCCGGCTTCCACCCGAACCCCAAGGCGCTGAAGATCATCGAGCAGCGCCGCGAGCGCGCGCTCGCCGGTCAGGGGCTCGACTGGGGCGCCGCCGAGCACCTGGCGTTCGCGTCGATCCTGCTCGAGGGGCACGGCATCCGCGTGACCGGACAGGACGCGCGACGCGGTACGTTCTCGCACCGGCACGCGGTGCTCTTCGACAACGAGACGGGCGAGCCCTACACGCCGCTTTCGCACCTCCGCGAGCCCGGTGTCGTCGGCAATGGCGCGGCGACCGACGCCAAGCCGGCGATCGGCCGCGTCGAGATCTACGACTCGCCGCTCAGCGAGTCGGGCGTGCTCGGGTTCGAGTACGGCTACTCGCTCGACCGCCCCGACAAGCTGGTCGTGTGGGAGGCCCAGTTCGGCGACTTCGCCAACGCGGCGCAGGTCATCATCGACCAGTTCATCGCCTCGGCCGAGGACAAGTGGGCGCGCCTCTCGGGGCTCGTGCTCCTTCTGCCGCACGGCTTCGAGGGGCAAGGGCCGGAGCACTCGAGCGCGCGCATCGAGCGATTCCTCCAGCTCGCGGCCGAGGACAACATCCAGGTCTGCAACCTGACGACGCCGGCGCAGTTCTTCCACGTGCTGCGGCGGCAGGTGAAGCGCCCGCTGCGCAAGCCTCTCGTCGTGTTCACGCCCAAGTCGCTGCTGCGCCACCCCGAGGCCGTCAGCACGCTCGACGACCTGGCGAACGGCTCCTTCCAGCGCGTCATCGCCGACGGCACGGTCGATGCGGCCAAGGTCACGCGCGTGCTGCTGTGCAGCGGCAAGGTCTACTACGACCTCGCCGCCGAGCGCCGCAAGCGCAAGCGCGACGACGTCGCCATCGTGCGCCTCGAGCAGTACTACCCGCTGAGCGACGCGCTCTCCAGGGCCCTGGCGCCCTACCGCGAGGGGACGCCCGTGGTGTGGGTGCAGGAGGAGCCGCGCAACATGGGCGGCTGGTACTTCCTCAACGCGCGCCGCACCGAGATGTTCGGCTCGCGCCCGCTGGCGGTCGTCTCGCGCGCCGAGAGCGCGAGCCCCGCGACCGGCAGCAAGGCCGCCCACGACCTCGAGCAGAGAATGCTGCTCGAGGAGGCGTTCACCGGCTGAAAAAGTACAGCAAACGCGTGGCCTGGCGATTCACCACCTCGAAGGACCAGTTGCGGCCCGAAAGCCGCAGGGCACGTCACGCAAACCCGCGAAACGCGTGACCGGGCGCGGCGGAACGCCGATTGCCTTGGCTTCGCGCATGCGAGCCTCCTCCCCGGCCCTCGCCCGGTTCGCGCGCCCCGCGGTGCCGCGACCGACCCCCCGCGCGCGCCCGCCGCGCCCCACGCTCCGCAGCGTCGACCTCGAGATCGTCAGCGACGTCGAGGCGCCGTCGCGCCGATCCAGCGTGCCGCCGCCGCTCCCCGTGCGAGCGCGGCGCAACCGCGCTCCCGGGCCGCGCCTCTCGCGCCCCGAGATCGCCGAGGCGGTGAGCGCGGCGATGCGGGACCTGCCCTTCTTCGAGACAGCCGTCGAGGCGGCGAGCTTCTGCCTCGCGACGGCCCTCACCATCTTGCCGTCGCTGGGGGGCGTCGCGTTGCTCCACGATCCGGACGAGGGCGGCTACGTCGTCGTGTACGCGCGCGGGCCCCGCGCCGCCGACGTGGTGCGGATGCGGGTGCTCGACGGCGATGCGGCGGTCGGCGCGGCCCTCGCCGCCGGCCGACCCATCGCGCTCGAGTACGGCTCGGAAGCGCCTCCCCCCGAGCGGCACGCCGCGTTCGGCGATCCGTGGACGGCGCTGGTCGCCGCCGTGCAAGGCGAACAACGCGGCGTCGGCGCGCTCGAGCTCGTCGACCCGCTCGACGCCCGCGCGCTGGGCGAATCGGGGCGGCACGCGCTCGCCACGATCGCACGCCACCTCGCCGACTTTCTCCGCGGCCGCGAGCTCGTCGTGCGCCGCGCGTTCGCGCCCGAGCAGGTGGGGCTCGCCGACTGAGTCCGCGAGCGCCACGAACCATGATTCAGGGCGTCAGCTCTCCGCCACGGCCCACCGCTGCGCGACGCCGGCCATGCCCGTGAACGTGCACGCGAGCGCGCGCAGCGCCTCGACCCCCAGCCGCGCGGCCGGCATTCGATCGACGTGCAGCAGCTCGGTCGTCCCCCAGCCCGCGTCGTAGAGGACCCACGCGATGCCGCCCGCGGTGAGCAGCGCCCACGGCCAGAGCAGCCGCCCGCCGCGCAGCGCGAGCGCCGTCGCCAGCACCGGCGCGACCAGCGCCAGGCAGATCGTGTCGCCCAGATCCGAGCCGACCCACGCGATCGCGTTCATGTCGCCGCCGAACAGGAGGGCCAGGTCGTGCACCAGCGGCCAGCCGGTGGCCACGAAGGACGCCACGATCCCCACCGCGACCAGCGGCCAGCGACCGCGCCGCGAGGCGTCGTCGTCCAGCCCCGACACGCTCCACGCATGCGCCAGCATCCAGGCGCCGATGACCGAGGAGGTGTTCCCCGCCACGACGAGCGCGCCGCGCGCGCCGTCGAAGCGCGCCCCGCCCACGACCGCGTCGACCGCGGGGATGACCGTCACGTCGCGCACGAGCAGCAGCAGCATGCAGCCCCCCGACAGCACCCAGGCCCGTCGCAGGTAGTCGCCCCGCTCGAACGCGAGCGCCCCGACCGCGCAGCCGGCCAGCGCCACGAGCTTGCCCAGCTCGTTCTCGGCGCGCAGCACGACGGCCAGCGAGGCCGCGCCGGCGGCGAGGCCGATCACCACGAACAGCGCCGCGAACACCGGCGGCACGACGAGCAGCGCCCGCGGCGGCCTCACAGGCCGAGCTCCCGCGCGATTTGCTCCAGGACGATCTCGCATTGCGCCCTCCCCACGAAGGTGCGCAGCATCGGCCGCAGCGCCTGCTGAAGCGCCGGCACGTCGGCGAGCGTCAGCGTCTCCGGTCCGCGGCCGAGGGCGCGCACGGCGAAGGTCTTGACCGCCACGCGGCCGGTGTGCGGGCCGAGGTAGAGCGACAGCCGAGCCGCGATCCGGTCGGCGATCGGGTTCCCCGTCGTGTCCGCCCCACCCATCGCTGCGGACATCGTACCATCCGGGCTGCTCATGGACACGGTCCAGCTGCTGCGCTCGTGGGGGTTTGCCTTCCTAGGGGTAGGCTTGGTGCTGGTCGCGTTCCTGGTGAACCGCTTCGCACCGGGCAAGCGGCGGCGCATCCGCTTCGCGCTGCTTCTCTACGTGCTGTTCCTGCTGTCCGTCTCTGCGACGAAGGTCCTGCAGCACACGCCGTCGCCGGCCGTCGCGTCCTGGGCCGAGCACGTGCAGCTGTTCTCCGACCTCTTCGAGGCGTTCACGTTCGTCAACCTGGCGGGCCTGCTCGTCTTCGACCTAGCGCTGCCCGCGTTCGGGTTCGCGCTGGTCGCGATCACCAGCGACATCCTCGTCGGCCTCGGGTACCTGTTCGCCGCGCTGGGCGTGCTCAAGGCCGCCGGGGTGAGCGCGTCGTCGGTCGTCACGACGTCGGCCGTGGTCAGCGGCGTGCTCGCGCTCAGCCTGCAGGCGACGCTCGGCAACATCCTCGGGGGAATCGCCCTGCAGCTCGACGGGAGCGTGCACGTGGGCGACTGGGTGCAGCTGCCCGAGGGCAAGCAAGGCCAGGTGAAGGTGATCCGGTGGCGTCACACGATCGTCGAGACGCGCGACTGGGAGACGATCGTCGTGCCCAACGCCAACCTGCTCGCGCAGAACATCATCATCCTCGGCAAGCGCATCGGCAAACCGGTGCAGTACCGCAAGTGGGTCTTCTTCAACGTGGACTTCCGCTATGCGCCCTCGCACGTGATCGACGTCGTGCGCGAGGCGCTCTGGTCGGCGCCCATCGAGGCGGTCGCCGACGACCCCAAGCCGAGCATCATCTGCTACGACTTCGCCAAGGACGGGCGCGACAGCTTCGGTTACTACGCCGTGCGCTACTGGCTCACCGACCTGCTCAACGACGACGCGACCAACTCGCGCATCCGCACGCGCATCTACACGGCCCTCAAGCGCGCCGGCATCCCGCTCGCGCGGCCCGCGCAGACGCTGTTCGTCCAGCCCGAGGAGGACGACGGCGTGCGCGCCGAGAGGCACAAGGAGCGACGCATCCGCGCGCTCGAGACGGTCGACCTCTTCAAGTCGCTCACGCCCGAAGAGCGCGACTTCGTCGCCGACCACCTGCGCTACGCCCCCTTCACCGCCGGCGAGACGTGCACGCGCCAGGGCTCGGTGGCGCACTGGCTGTACGTGCTGACGTCGGGCCGCGTCGAGATCCGCCGCCGCGTCGACGGCAGCACGCTGCACAAGACGCTCACGGCGGTCGACGCGCCGGGCTTCTTCGGCGAGATGGGTCTGATGACGGGCGAGCCGCGCGCGACCGACGTCGTCGCGATGACCGACGTCGAGTGCTACCGCCTCGACAAGGAGGGGCTGCAGCGCATCCTGGAGGAGCGGCCCGAGGTGGCCGAGCAGTTCTCGAAGACGCTGGCGGAGCGGCGGGTGGCGCTGGCCGTCGCCGCCGAGGGGCTCGACGAGGAGGCGCAGCGCGCGCGCATGCAGAGCGAGCAGACCCGCATCCTGGACCGCATCCAGACCTTCTTCGGGCTGGCGCGCACGACGAAGGTCTGACGAGCATGCAGCCGATCTCGCTGGGAGCCACACGCGTGGACGAGGCCGTGCGCGTCGTGCGTGCGCTGGGGGCGCACCGATACGTCGCCGGGCGGCTTCACCTCGTGCACGCCTTCGCCTTCGCCGCCGTGCCCGACGACGCTTCGGGCGCGCTCGCGCCGGCGCGCGCCTGGGCGCTCGGCACGCTCGCCGACGCCCGCGCCGACCCCGCCTCGCGCGACGAGGCGCTGTGGCGCCGCAGCACCGAGGCCGAGGTGGCCGAGGTGCTCGAGGCGTTCTGGACGCCGGGCGACCGCGCCGAGGCCGCGCGCGCCGCGCTGCTCGCGATGCTGTCGCGCCACGGCCTCCCGCCGGGCGAGCACGCCCCCTTCGACGAGACCGTCGAGGACGAGATGCACCCGGTCCTGGTGGACGCCGGCTGGGAGCTGCTGCCGCTGGCGCAGCTCGACGCCGAGCGCCACAAGGGAGCGCTCGCCGCGTTCGGCACCGCGCTCGCCTTCGAATCGGCGCGCTTCGAGGAGGAGACCGCCATCCCTCCGACGGTGCACCTCTACGAGCTTCCGGCCATCGGCGCGGTGGAGCTGACGCGCGGCGCCGACGCCGAGGGGACGCTCGCCGCACCGCTCGTCGTGTGGGCCGGCGGCGACGAGACGTACCTCGACTACGTCGTGCGCGGCGTGCGGCGCGCCGCGAAGCTCCCCGAGCGCGACGACGACGAGGACGACGTCTGAACGGCGCCCGGTCGCGGGCACGCCGGCCGCTTGGCGCTACATCGACTCGATCTGCCGGCCGATCGGGCAGGCGTGCCGCCCGGTGCGCTCGACGTACTGCTGGTGGTAGGCCTCGGCCTCGTAGAAGGCGCCCATCGGGCGGATCTCGGTCGTGATCGGGAGCACGAGCGCGTTCTGCTCGGCCTCCAGGGACGCCTGTGCCGCCGCGGCCTGATCGGCGTCGAACGTGAAGATGATGCTGCGGTAGTTGTCGCCCTCGTCGGGGCCCTGGCCTCCGACCTGCGTCGGATCGTGGATCTTCCAGAAGACCTGCAGCAGCTGCTCGTAGGGAACGCGCGTCGGGTCGTACTCGACGAGCACCGTTTCGGCGTGGCCGGTGGTGTGCGTGCAGACCCTCGCGTAGGTCGGATCGGTCGTGTGGCCGCCTGCGTAGCCGACCGCGGTCGCGACCACGCCGGGCACGTGGCGGTAGGCGTCCTCGACGCCCCAGAAGCACCCGGCGGCGAAGGCAGCGAGCTTGTCGTGCCCGGTGGGGGTCAGCGGCGTGCCGTAGCCGGCGTGCCCCGGATCGGTACCGACGTGCGCGACCGCGGGGCGGGGCTCCGGCGGGGGAGCGTCGTCGGCGAGGGTGCGAGAGCTGTAGCAGCCCGCGATCGCGAGCGCGGGCACCAGGGCGGAGAGCCAGAGCTTCATGCCGGTACTACGCGCGAGCCTAGTCCCGGTTTCGCCCCCGGCCAGCCGAGCCGGCGCGGCTCCGTCAGCGGGCGCCGGCCGCGGGCAGCTGAACGCTCACGCCCTTGGCGTCGTCGACCCGCACGAGGATGGTCGTGATGTTGTCGCGCCCCCCGCCCTGGTTGGCCTTGTCGATGAGGACCTTGGTGGCCTCCTCGAGATCGCCGACCTGCTGCAGGGTCTCCAGGATGACGTCGTCGGCGACCATGCGGCTCAACCCGTCGGAGCAGAGCAGGTAGATGTCGCCGGGCAGCGGCGACTCCATCGTGATGTCGATCTCCACGCCCTCCTCGATGCCGACGGCGCGGCTGAGGACGCTCGAGCTCTTGCCCTGGATGCCCGCGGCCCCGAGGGTGTGGTCGGTGGTCAGCTGCGTGAGCTTGCCGCCGCGGAGGCGGTAGCAGCGGCTGTCGCCCACGTTGGCGATGTACACGCGCTGGTTGTTGGCCGAGAAGTACGCGGCCACGACGGTCGTCCCCATCCCCGCGTAGGCGTCGTTCTCCTGCGCGGCCGCGAGGATGCGCTCGTTGGCGAGCTGGATGGACGCGCGCAGGCGCGACGCGCGACGCGGCAGCGGCGGCTGCCGCGACGAGCCGAAGGCGCCCGTGCGGAACGCCTCGCTGATGGCGTCGACGCACAGCTGGCTCGCGACCTCGCCGGCCGCGTGGCGCCCCATGCCGTCGGCGATGACGAACAGGTGATGGTCCTCGAGGGTCGCGTACGCGTCCTCGTTGTGCTTGCGCTTGAGGCCGGGATCGGTCCGCCCGACCGCGGTCACCAGGATGAGGGCGTTCGGCCCCGTGGGCTCCTCCTCCTCCTCGACGTCGACGGGCACCTCGGCGGTGACGGTCACGCTCGGGGCGTTGTCCTGGATCTCCGCATGCGAGTCGAGCCGTGCCTTGCGATCGAACGGATCGGTCGCGGGCGGCGTCGACCGCGAGGCGCTCGGCGCCCTGGCCGTGGCCGCCGACGCCGCCGGAGCGTCGGGCGCCTCGGCCGGCCCACCTGCCCGCTGCAACGGCTGCGCCTGCGGCCCCTCCTTCACGGGGCGCGACAGGACGACGACGACCCAGGCCACCAGCCCGAGGACGACGACCGCCGTCACGACGTACACGACGTGGGGATCCGGCATCAGCCCATCATCCTAGGCCAACGCGCGTGCTCGTTTGCGGAAAAATCGCTCGGCCACGGATGGGCCGCTCCAGGTTTGTCCGATGGGGCCCCGGCCCCGCTCCAGGTTTGTCCGATGGGGCCCCGGCCCCATCGGGGGGAGAGGTACTCTCGCGGGCGATGCGGGCGCTGCGCCGGCTCCTCGTCGTGATGCTCGGGGCGGTCGCCACCGCGCTGCTCCTCGGGTGCTCCCCGCCGCACCTGGCCGGCACCAACGACGCGGCGCTCGAATACGCCATCGACCCGGATCCGGCGACGGGGGCGCGCGCCGTTTCCGCGAGCGCCGCGCTCACGGCCGCCGACGTCAAGGCGCGCCTCGCGGCGGCGCAGCTCGCCGCCGACGTGAGCGCGACGGCGGAGGGACGCGTGCGCGTCGTCAGCGACGCCGACGCGGCCGGCGTCGTCGACGCGCTCGTGCTCTGGCGCGGCGGGCTGACCGCCTCTCTCGTCGGCGATCCGGCACGCACGCCGGTCGTGCAGCTCGGCGTGGGGCCCCGCGCCATCACCGCCATCGAGCCGATCGAGCACGGCAAGGCGCTCGCGCTCTCGCTGTCGCCGGCGGCCCGCGAGGCGCTCGACCGCGCGTGCTCCGCCCACCCCGGCGCGCGCGTCGCCCTGGCCCGCGGCGGAGCGGTGCTCGAGACGATGCCCATCGACGACCTGCGCGCGTCGCCGCTGGTGCTGCGGTTCGGCGACGACCTCGTCGCCTACACGCGCGCCTACGAGCAGGAGCAGCTCCTTCGATCGCCGGTGCTGCCGCCCATGCACCGCGTGTCGGCCGCGCGCCTGCCGCCCCGCTGGGGACTGGCCGCCGCCTGCGCGATCCTCCCCTTCGCCCTGTCGTTCGCGTGGCTGTTCTTCGTCCGTCGCTTCGATCGCGCGCGGCCCGAGCCCACGTGGCTGGTCGTGGCGACGTTCGCGCTCGGGGGGCTGGCCATCGTGCCGGCCGCCCTCCTCGAGATCGGCGCGTCGAAGCTGTCCCCGTGGCTCGATCCGTCGCTCGTGACGATGGGCGGACAGCTCTGGGCGCTGCCCATCGCCCTCGTCGTGTTCAGCGTCGTCGTCGGCGCCGTCGAGGAGGGGGCCAAGCTCCTGGGCGCGTGGGCGCTGGCGCGCCACCGGCGCGAGTTCGACGAGCCGGTCGACGGGATCGTGTACGGCTGCGCGGCGGCGCTCGGCTTCGCCGCCGTCGAGAACGTGAAGTACTTCGCGCTGGGGCGCATGTCGGGCGTGGTCATCGCGGTGCGCGCGTTCATGACCGTGCCGGCCCACATGTTCTTCGGCGCGCTCTGGGGATACGCCCTCGGGCGCGGGCTGGTGTCGCGGCGTGCGCGCGTCCTCGGCTTCTTCGTGCTGGCCGCCGTCGCGCACGGCGCGTTCGACGCGATGCTGTCGACCGACGGTACGCAGCTCGGCGCGACGGTTCTCGTGCTGGTGCTCGGCTTCGGCTTCGTCGTGCTCCTGCAGCGCGCGCTGCGTCACGGCGCCGTGCCGGTCGGCGCGCGCCGCGACGACGCCGCCGACCAGCCGCCGCCGACCGAGCCGGTGCCCGCCAGCATGCTGCCGCGCACCTATTTCCGGGTCGGATCGCGGGCCGCCTTCTACGCGTGCGCGGCGGCGATGATCGCCTGCGCCTTCTCGCTGACGGTGCTCGGCACCGCCTACGAGCTCCTTCACCATCGCGTGGGCGTCGTGTTCGTCGGGCTGGCCACCTCGATGCTCGTGCTCTTCGGACTGGCCGCCTACGGCGCGTCGACGACCATCCCGCTCGATGTCGCGGTCGACGCGCAGGGCGTCACCTTCGCCGGCGCGCGCACGCCGTGGGGCGCGATCCTGGGCTTCGACGTGGTGCCGTCCGGGGCGCGCGCGGTCGTGCGACTGCACACGCGCACGGGCGTCATCCGCCTCGGGCCCGCCCGCGCCGCCACGGCCGACGCGCTGCTCGCCGCGCTGCGTGCCGCGACGCTCACGTCCTCGTCAGAGCTCGCGATCCTGGCACGCGAGTCCGCGCGAACCTCGGGTGAGTGAACTAGCATGGCCGCCATGGGCCTCCTCACCTTCGCGCTCAACGTCACGCTCGACGGCTGCTGCGACCACCGCGAGATGGTCGCGGACGACGACATGCTCGACTACTTCACGCAGCTGATGGACGGCGCCGGCGCGATGCTCTTCGGCCGCACCACGTACGAGCTCATGGAGGACGCCTGGCCGGCGGTGGCGCGCGACGAGAACGCGGCGCGCGCGATGCGCGAGTGGGCGCGCAAGCTGGAGGCGAAGACGAAGTACGTGGTGTCGGCCACGCGCCGCGACTTCCCGTGGAACAACACCGTCCGCGTCGAGGGCGACCTGCGCGAGGCCGTGAACCAGCTCAAGGAGAAGACTCCGCGGGGCGTGCTCGTGGGCAGCCCCCAGCTCTCGGCCGCGCTCGAGCAACTCGGGCTCATCGACGAGTACCGGATCGTCGTTCACCCCGTCCTCGCCGGCCACGGGCCGACCTTGTTTCAGGGCTCGGTTCGCCGGCGGCGCCTCGAGCTCGTCGAGACGCAGCGCCTGAAGTCCGGCGTGATGGCGATGCACTACCGCCCCAAGGAGGGGTGACGAGCGCGCCTACGGTAGGATGCTCGTGGCGCCCCATGCTTCTTCACGAGCTGCTCGAACGGACCGGCCTGCCGGAGCGCACGCTCCGCCACTACACGCAGCACGGGCTCATGCCGTCGCCGATGGGCACGGACGGCGACCACGGCTACGGCGAGGAGCACGTGCAGCGCGTGCTGGCCATCTACCGCCTGCAGCGCGAGGGCGTGCGCCGACTCGCCGCGATCGCCGCCCGCCTGGACGCGATGACGCCCGAGCAGCTGCGGCGCTTCGCGCTCGAAGAAGAGGAGGACGAGGAGACGCCCCTCGCCACCATCGCGAGCGCGCCCGCGGCCGCGAGCGCCGCGACGGCGTCGCGCGCGAGCTGGACGCACATCGAGCTGAGGGCGGGGCTCGTCCTGGCCGTGCGGGCCGGGGCCAGCGAGGAGGTGCGTGTCCTCGTCCGGAGCATCGGCATGCTCTGCGGGGTGGACGCGTCGCTCGAGTGAAGAGACCGCGCCATCTGGCCGCCATCGCGCCTTTTTCGGGCGGAAGGGGGCGCTCCTCCGCGCGAGCGGGGCTGCATCTTGCCGCAGAAAGGCACTCCTCCGCGCGAGTGGCGCGTCATCTTGCCGCAGCAGCACCCTCCTTGCGGCAAGCAGCCGCCCGACTTGCCGCAGTAGCCGCCTTCTTGCCGCAAGCGGGGCGTCGCCTCGCCGGAGTAGCGCCTTGCTCCGGTGAGGGGATGCCCCGTCTTGCCGGAGTAGCCGCCTCGTCCGGCAAGGTGCGGCCCCACCCTGCCGGAGTAGAGGGCTTCTTTCGGCAAGCATCGCGCGACTCCGGCCGAGTCGAGCCCTACTCCGGCAAGACGGCCCCCTGCTCGGGCCGAGAGACGCCCTCCTTCGCCGGAGGACGCGGCGACTGCGCGCGAGCAGCGCGGCTCTGCGGCGCGCCGCGCGCGTGCACCGCGCGAGAACGGGGCGACTCCGTCGGAGCGCGGCCCTGCTGCGACGGAGGACGCGACGCCTCGCGCCAATCCGCTCGCTGCTCCGGCACGGCCGGGGGGCACACCTCGCGGAGGGGCGGACGATAGCGTCGCTTCACGCGCGGCCTCGCGACGAGGGCGGCGCGCCACCCATCCGAACGTCGCGAGAGCCCGCTCGATCGACCGCGTGAATCGTCAGTGCACCGCCACGTTCTCGCCGGCCACACCCGGGGGCTTGGGCAGCCGCTGGCCGTAGTCGGGGTACGCGGGGCGCGCGAGCTTGACCGGGGGGTTCTTCTGCAGCGCCTCGAGCGCGAGCTGCACCGCGCGCTCGAGCTGCGGGTCGTGACCCTGGCGAACGAGCACCGGATCCTGCTCGACCTCGACGTCGGGCGCGATGCCGTGGTTCTCGACGTCCCACTTGCCGTCGGTCCCGTACAGCGCCCAGCGCGGCGCCGTCACGCGACCGCCGTCGACGAGGTGCGGGTAGCCGCCGATGCCGACCAGACCACCCCACGTCCGCACGCCGACGAGGGGGCCCAGCTTGGCGTTCTTGAACAGCCAGGGCAGCGCGTCGCCGCCGGAGCCGGACATCTGGTTGGCGATCATCACCTTGGGGCCGAAGATGGCCTGCATCGGGATGATCGTGTCCTCGCCCTCGCGCGTCATCGCGCCCATCTCGGGCTTCCAGCCCATGATGTTGACCATGTAGTCGGCGATCTGACCGCCGTGGTTGAATCGCTCGTCGAGCACGACCGCGTCCTTGCCGACCTCGGAGAAGTAGTACCGGTTGAAGTTGGTCAGGCCGAACGCCCACGTGTCGGGGATGTACACGTAGCCCACGCGCCCGCCGGACAGCTGCTCGACCTTCTCGTGGTTGTGCTCCATCCAGTCGCGCAGGCGCAGCGCGCCCTCGGACCCCACGGGCACGACCGTGACCTTGCGCGTGTTGCGGCCGTGGGCGTCGTCGGCGACCGTGAGCACGGTCTGCTTGCCCGCCGTGCCGAGCAAGGCGCGGTACGGCTCCTCGTCGGTCTTCACCCCCTGACCGTTGACGGCGAGCAGGTAGTCGCCCTCCTTGACGTTCACGCCCGGCTGCGTGAGCGGCGCCACGAGGCTCGGGTTCCAGTTCTCGCCGCGCAGGATGCGGGCGATGCGGTAGTGGCCGCCGTCGACGGCGAAGTCGGCGCCCAGCATGCCCACGCTCACGTGCTCCTCGTGCGGCAGGTCGCCGCCCATCGCCCACACGTGCCCGAGCACGAGGTTGGAGAGCATGTCGCCGAAGAGCACGTTGAGGTCCTGGCGCCCGGCGACGCCGTCGAGGAACGGCTCGTAGAGCTTCTCGGCCGCCGCGAGGTCCAGGCCGAGGAAGTGCGGGTCGTAGAGGAAGTCGCGCTCGATGCGCCACACCTCGCGGTAGATCTGCCGCCACTCCGCGCGCGGATCGATCCACACCTGCAGGCCCCCGATCTTCAGCGCGCCGTCGCCGGCCTTGGGCGGCTTGTCCGAGTCGACCAGGAACCACTTGTGGTCGGACGCGTAGAGGACCTTCGAGCCGTCGGCCGACACCGAGAAGGTCACCAGGCCCCCGTTGGAGCCGTCGAAGCCGTCCATCTTGTCGATGAACGTCGCCGTCTTGCGCTTCTTCAGGTCGAAGCGCGACACCTCGAACGGCGGCCCGTCGCCGTCGTCGTACTCCATGTAGTCCTCGTCGGCGAACGCGATGGGCTGCGACAGGACGAAGAGCACGCCGGCCGGCCCCGTCTCGAGGTCGGCGTAGTTGGCGCGGTCGATCGGCAGCGCGACGATGCGCTGATCGATGCCGTCGAAGTCGATGCGGACGGGCTTGGCGGGCTTCGCCGCGCCCCCTCCGGCCTTGTCGGCGGCGCCCTTGCCTGCCGCCGCCTTGGCCTTGTCGGCCTTGTCGGCCTTGTCGTCCTTGGCGAGCGGGACGCCCGCGGCGTCGACGTCGCCCTCCTCGTCGCTCTCGGGCGCGACGGGAGACGGCACGTCGTTCTGCAACACCGCGGCGTAGACGCTGCTCGTCACCGGCCGCCCCATGGCCCACATCCCGCCGGCGGCCGCGAGGCCGACGTCGGTGCGCGCGAGGAAGAAGAGGTACTTGCCGCTCTTGTCGAACCGCGGCGAGACGGTGTCGCTGCGCCCGTCGGTCACCTGGTACGACTTCTTGTCCTCGAGCGAGTACACGTACACGGCGTGCAGGAAGTTCCTCTGCTGCTTGACGTACGCGATCCAGCGCGAGTCGGGCGACCACGCGGGGTCGAAGTACGCGCCCTCGTAGCGGTCGGTGTCGACCTTCACCGGGGTCGGATGGTCGACGTCGACCAGCCACAGGTTGAGACGCTTGTCGGTGAGCGCGACCTTCTTGCTGTCGGGTGACCAGCGCGGCTGGTAGTAGAACGACGGCGGCTCGCCGAGGTCCACGCGCTTGACGGGGCCGACCCCGTCGGGCGACCGGAAGTACAGGGCGTACTCGCCCGTCTCGTCGGACAGCCACGCGATCCACTTGCCGTCGGGCGACCAGGCCGGATCGCGGTCGGCCACGCCCGGGCTGCGCGTGAGGTTGCGCGTGTCGCCCTTGTCGGCGGGCACCGAGAGGATCTCGCCGTGCGCCTCGACGAGCACGCGCTTGCCCGTGGGCGAGACGGCGGCGTGCAGGATCTGCGGCGGCTTGACCGTCTCGAAGCGCGCGCGAAGCTGCGGCAGGTCGGCGGCGATCGTGATCGGCACCGGGTGCGCGGCGCCGGAGGCGGTGTCGTAGAGGCTGATCTGGCCGAGCTGCTCGTAGACGATGCCGCCCGGACCCGCGCACGCCGACCGGACGTCGAAGCCGTCCGCGTTGTGAACGACCTCGCGCGCCTGGTTGCTCCCCACGTCGTACGCGAACAGCGTGAACGGACCGTTGCGGTCGGACACGAAGTACACCGTGTTGCCGACCCACATCGGGAAGCGGTCGTTGGAGTTGTCGCGCGGGACCTTGACGACGTGCGAGTCGGACAGGTCCGCGATCCAGATGGGGGTCGTCTGCCCGCCGCGGTACTTCTTCCACTCGGGCTGCCACTGCGGGTAGGGCACGTAGGCGAGGCGCTTGCCGTCGGGCGAGTAGCTCGCGGTCGTGCCGGAGGGCAGCGGCAGCTCGTCGGGCAGCCCGCCAGTGACCGGCGCGGTGAAGAGCTTCGGCAGATCGCGCGGCGTGTCGCGCATCGACTCGAAGAGGATGCTCTTGCCGTCGGGCGTCCAGGCGACCGCCTCGTCGGGGCCGGGGTGGTACGTCAGGCGGCGCGGCTCGCCGCCGGTCGCCGGGACGACGTACACGTCGAGGTTGCCGTCGTACGCGCCGCTGTAGGCGATCATCGTCCCGTCGGGCGAGAACAGCGGGCGCGTGTTGCGCAGCTGGCCGGTGACCAGGCGCGTCGCCTCGCCGCCGTCGCGCGGCACGATCCAGATCTCGCCGGCGAAGGTGAAGGCGATCTGCGTGCGCGAGAGCGTGGGATCCTGAAAGAGGCGCAGCGGCCCCCCCTGCGACGGGGGCAAGGTCGGCAGCTTGCGCGTGGCCTCGGACGCCGCCGTCGGCGCGGCCTTGACGTCGGGGAGCGTGCCGACCCCCGACGGCTGCAGGCGCGTCACCAGCAGCGCGACGACGACGAGCACCACCCCCAAAAGCGTGAACGCGACTATCCCGCGCGATTGCGTTCCCATGCGCCCCTTCCCTCCGAGGCCGGCCAGCGTATCCCTCGCCGGAGCGGGAGTCACCGGCGGTCGCCGCCATCGCCGCGGTCGCGTTTGCTGCCTGCCGCGCCGTTTCAGAACGAGGCGGCGCCCGTGATGCCGACCGTCCCGCGGCCGACCAGCGGCGCGATGCGCACGCGGCCGTGGCCCACGTCGCGGTGCCTCGGCGGGTCGGGGACGAAGAGCGACGCGACGAGCAGCCCGACGCCGAGGCCCTGCGTGACGCCGTCGAGGACGAGGAGCGAGCGCGCCAGCCACTCGGCGCTGCACCCGCTGCAGTCGCGCTCCGCGAGGTCGAGCCATGGCCCCGCGACGGGGATGAAGAGGCGCTTGTCCGCGGGGCGGCCGCTGAAGATGGCGACTCCGACCGAGTCGCCGTAGGCCAAGCCCAACAGCGCGAACCCCGTCAGCGCGAGCACGTCGCTCGGCGCGGCCCTCGACTCCCGTTCGAGCTCGAGCTCGAGCTCGAGCTCGGAGGGATCCTGGGCGCGCCCGGCCGGCGCGGCGCACAGCAGGGCCGCCGCCACGCAGGCCGAGAGCAGGTGCCGCATCCGCATGCGCGGGCGCGGCTGCAGGGGGGATGCCGCCTGCCGCGGCGGCGGCAGAGGTGCGGCCGCGCTTCGCATCCGGCACCGGATCGGGCATACACCGCGGACGAGGCGGCGATGCGATCGGAAGCGATGACGGTGCTGATGCTGGTGTGCGCGACGGGCGCGGGCTGCTCGAGGCGGCAGGAGCCCGAAAAGGCGGTGCCCGCCGCCGCCTCGCCCCCGCCGTCCGCCGCGTCGGCAGCGACACCCGCGCCGTCGGCCTCCGCCTCCGCATCGCTCACGCCGAAGCAGTTCTTCGCCCAGGACCCGCTCGGCCCGCAGCTCGAGGCGGCCCCCTCCACGGGCGCCACGAACCCGGTGCACGTGACCTTCGACTGGTCGCCGCCGTGCCGCGTCCCGGCCCTCTACGTCGTCACGCGGCAGGGGCACACCGCGCGGATGCGGATGATCGTGTCGCTCGGACCGGCCGCCGAGGGCTTCACGCTCGCGCTTCGCGACATGACGCTCCTGCGCCTCGACGCGCTCGACGCCACGCGCCCCGACGTCGCACGCGCCCTGGCGCCGACGGCGGCCCTGATGACGAACATGCCCACCGCGCGGATCAGCCCCGCGGGGGCGTTCCTGGGCGCGCGCGACATGGACGCGTACGCCACCAAGCTCGCCACCAGCCTCGCCGGGTCGCCGATCCCGGAGCTCCGGCGCGTGGCGCCGATGGCGCGCGCCCCCGAGGTGCAGAAGCTGATGGAGGAAGATCTACGCGCGCTCTGGAGCAGCTGGGTCGAGACGTGGCTCGCAGTCTCGCTGGCGCCCGGCGCCGAGACGATCACGACATTGCCCGCGGTCGCGGGAGGCCGCACGAAGAGCGCGACGGTGCTGATCCAGAACCGCGGCGCCGTGCGCGAGGCGCCGCAGCTGTCGCTCCTGTCGGTGCACGAGGCGATCGCCGATCCGAAGGGCGAGGCGCTCAGCGTCGTGGCGCTCGACGCCGCGCACGACCGCCCGTACCACGCCCGCTACGAGGTGCGCGACGACGGCGCCGACGCCGGCCCGGCGGAGGTGCACGAGACGGCGTTCGACTGGGCCCATGCCGTCGGCTGCGGCCGGTAGCGGTCCGGCACACCGGTCCGAGACCTGCTGGCCATGTGATGTGAGACATCGCGCCGGGGGCTAGCCGCGTCCGGCCCGCTCACTTGCCCGAGCGCTTCTTCGCGGCCTTCTTGCTGCGTGCGCCCCGCTTCGGCGCCGCACGCTTCGCCGCGCTGCCCTTCTCCTTCGCGCCTTTCGCACGCGTCGCGGCCTTCGCCCCTCGGCGCGCGGCGACCCGCCTGGCCGTCGTCTTCTTCGGGGTCGCCGGCTTCTTCTTCGCCCTGGCGCGCCCGCCCGCCTTCGGCGCCGACTCACCGAAGTACTTCGCCATCGGCTCGAAGTAGTGGTCCCGCCACCCGCTCTCGTACTGCGTCCCCTGCCCCTCGGGGATCTCGGTGTGGACGATCATCACCTCGCACCCGCCCTCGACGTCGAGCAGGTGCACCTCGAGCCGCGAGTCGGGGTGGCCGAGCGGGAACTCGGTCGTGCGCCAGCTCTGCACGATGCGCCGCCCCGGCTCGAGCTCGAGGATCCGCCCCTCGATGTACCCGTCCCATGCCGAGTGCTCGCCGCCGACGCGCGCGTCGACCGACGCCTTGGAGCCCGTCATGCGCGCGTGCTCCTCGCCATCGAGCCATGCTGCGTAGACGCGATCGGCCGACGCGGGCATGACGGCGGTCACTCGCAGCTGGTCGGTGAGCATGGCTCCGATGGAAGCACCGCCCGCTCGGGGGCGGCAAGGCACCGGGCGTGAGCCGTGTCGGCCGGCGGTGCGGCCGGCGCGCTACTTCGCCAGGGCGCAGGCGATGGAGAGCCCCGCTTTGCAGGCCTGCTGTCGGAGCTGGCTCGCGCGCTGCGCGTCGAGGGGCGCGCCGCTCCCCGCCGCGTACATCATGCTCAGCGCGAAGCACTCGACGGCATTGCCCTCGTCGCACTCCTTCTGCAGCCGCGCGCGCATGTGCCCGAGCTTGACCTGCGCCCCGTCGCCGTCCACCCGCTGGCCGTTGACGAACATCGTGACGGAGCCCGGAGACGTGACGGTCTTGTCGATGTGGTAGCAGCCGGCGCCCTTCTGCCGGCACATCTGCTGCGCCAGAGCGCTCATCTGCGTCGCCAGCTGCTCCATCCGGTTCACGGTCCCCATGAGCGCCGCGCCCTGCGTGGACGACACCGAGACCGGCTTCCCGTCGACGTAGATGCTGGCGAAGCTCATCACGGTGCTGCTCGGCGCGCCCGCGTCCGTGGTGGATGCGCCGGCGATGCCGGCGTCGGGGGTCCCCGCCGTCGCCCCCGGGGCGGCGGCGCCGAGGTTGACCGCGTTGTAACAGCCGGCGTCGACGCCGCCGTCGCACGCCTTCTGGAAGAGCGAGCGCGCGCGCGCCGGATCGGGATCCACCCCGTGCCCCTCGGCGTACAGGTTCCCGAGGTCGTTGCAGCCCGCCGGCGCCCCGCGGTCGCACGCCCGCTGGAAGGTCATGGCGGCACGGTTCCAGTCCTGCGCGACCCCGTCGCCGCCCTCGTAGAGGACGCCCAGATCGACGCATCCCTTGGCGTAGCCGGCGTCGCACGCGCGCTGGAAGAGATCGCGCGCGTGTTCGGGATCCCGGTCGACACCGCCCGATCCGTCCTCGTAGAGCCGCCCGAGCGCCACGCAGCTCCTGGCATGGTCTTCGTCCTCGCACTGCTCGCGGTAGGCAGGCGCCGGTGAGGGGGCGTGAGCGCACGAGGCTAGAGCGACGATCGCGAGTGAGAGCAGGACGGTTCCGCGCGCCGAGGACATGGTGTGGGGTCCCTCAGTCGATGGACACGAGCTCGATATCGAAAACGAGCCCCGCGCCGGGCGGGATGGTCGGCGGGCTGCCCTTCTGGCCGTAGCCGAGGTCGGCCGGGATCTTCAGCCGCCGCTTGCCGCCGACCTTCATGCCGACGACGCCCTGATCCCAGCCCTTGATGACCTGGCCCTTGCCGATGGTGAACTTGAAGGGCTTGCCCCCGTGGTCGTAGGAGCTGTCGAACTTCTGCCCGTTCATCAGCGTGCCGGTGTACTGCACCTCCACCGTGTCGCCGGTCGTGGCCTCGCGCCCGGTGCCAACCTTCGTGTCTTCGATCTCGAGCTTGGTCGGCCCGGGGGGCAGCGGCGTGCCGGCCGCGGGCTTGAAGTCGCTCGTCGGCTCGTCGGGGGTCTTCGAGCAGCCGGCGCCGGCGGCCAGGCCGAACGCCAGCACGAGAAGGAGGAACGGTGTGCGCATGGCGGCGCGAAGGTAGCGCAGGCGGCCCGTCAGTGCGATCCGCCGCCACCGGGCGGCGGCGGGGTCGGCACGAGCGACGGCAGGAACGCCTGCACGGCCGCGATCGTCTTCTGGATCTGCACCGCAGTCGCCGTGAGGTGCACGTGCAGCCGCCGGCCCTCGGCCGACACGTCGACGTCGTCGAGCAGACCGGCGGTGAACATCGAGACCGCGATGTTGTTCTGCTCGCGAATCGTGCGGCTCACCTGGGCCGCGCCGCGCGTGCACGTCGCCTCGTCCTTGCAGTCGCCGTCGATGTCGATGTCGGCGCTTCCGTCGTCGTGCCCCACGACCTTGAGGCGCATCTCGAGGATCCCCTCGGGCACGAGGCCGGGCAGCGCGTGGTGCGGATCGACGACGCGCACGAACGTCGCCACGCCCGGCATGATGTTCTTCGGCATCTGCCTGGCGTGCGCGAGCTGCCGCGCGACGGCGGTGGCCCGCCGCGGCGGGACGATGACGAGCACGTGCGAACGGGGCCGCTCGATGACGCGCTCGGCGAAGTCCGCGTGCGCCAGCCACGCGCGCGTGCCGGGCACCCCGGCGTCGTACGGGCCGCCGCGGTCGTAGTGGCTCGACACGATGGCGATCGCCTTGTCGACCTTCGCGTCGCTCGTGGCGTAGTGCAGCGTGACTGCGTCGTTGCTCGAGTCGCGCAGCGAGGGGCCGCTGATGAGGATCCAGTCGGTGTCCTTCACCGGATCGATGAGCCCCTCGGTGCCGTGCATGAAGTCGTTCCAGTCCGGGATGGCGCGCAGCAGGTCGCCGAGTTGCGCTGCCGCGGGGTTCTTGCGGATCTCGATGGCGTTGATGACGACCGTCACGAAGATGACGTCGGCCTGCACCGCGCCCGACGAGGCGAGCAGCGCGCGTGGATCCCCGCCGGCGTCGGCGGGGCCCGCGTCGGAGGCGAGGGCCACCGCGCCGTCGAGGCTCGCCTGCGCGTCGGCCGCCTCGGCGTCCGCGCCGGCGTCGCGCGGGCCGGCGTCCGCCCGGCCCGCATCGCGCGGGGCGCCGGCGTCGAAGCGCGCCAGCGGCGACTCCTTCGACTTGTCGCCGCTCGCCTTCGGGTCGGTCGCCGGGGGCGGGGCCTCGGGGGGCGGCGGCGGCTCGACCTCGGCCGTGGCCTGCCCCTGCGACTCGATCAGATCGATGGGGATGGCGGCCTCGCCCTCGTAGTCGTTGACGTCCATCGACCCCGGAAGGTGCATCGGCATCATCGAGCAGTGCACGACGCCGGAGACCAGCAGGCACAGGCCGAAGGCGAGGCGGACGGGCCACTTCGCCCAGAAGCGCTCGGGGCCGGAGGGCCGGCCCTTGCCCGTGCGCGGCGTGGCATGCGGCGCGGTGGGTGCCGCCTGCGCGGCCCCCTCGCCGAGCGGCCTGCGCGGCTCAGCCAATCTCGCACCCTTCGTTCAAGCGAAGCTCCTTCCCCTCAGACGTAGCATCCCGGGTCCGGAATTCCCTCGGCCCCGCCGGGCGTTCGGTGCGGTGCCAGCCGAGAAACTGGTTCGACAGGGCCCCATGGCGTTAGTAGATACCCGGCAGCTTCCCATGTTCCGCCGTCGCCGTACGCCGTTCGCTCTCGCCACGCTCGCGCTCATCGCCGCGGGCATGGCGTGCAGCGAGCAGCGCTCGTCGCCCACGGCGACGCAGCGCCCCGCGGCGTCCGCCTCCCCGGCCGCCGCGCCGCCCGCCGCCGCCGCACCGAGCGCGTCGGCCAACGCCGCCAACGGCGGTGATGCCGGTCCGTACCAGGGCCCCTGGCTCGGTGCGATCGTGCTGCAGGCGCCCATCTTCAGCGACATGGAATACCCCGGGCACGAGCACGGCGAGGGGCACGTCATCCGCCTCGGCTACCTGCGATACGGCGAGAAGACGCCCGTGCTGCCCGAGCCGCACGTCAAGCCCAACTGCCCCGAGGGCTGGTACGAGCTTCTGGCCGGCGGCTTCGTGTGCGGCCGCTACGCGACGCTCGATCTCGATCACCCCAAGTTCAAGGAGGTCACGCCGCCCGACCTCCAGGGCCCCCTGCCCTACCAGTACGGGATCAACCTGGTGAACGGCACGCCGCTCTACCGGCACGTCCCCTCGCACGAGCAGCGCGTGCAGGCCGAGCCGTGGCTGTTCAAGCCGCGCAAGCCCAAGACCGACGACGCCGACAACCCCTACGCGCTCGCCAGCAACACGACGGTCGGCGGCCTCGATGCGGGCGTGGCCCTCGGACAGAACGCGGCCATCGCCATCGGCTTGAACACGGCGGGCGCGGCCATCGGCGAGAACTCGGGCGATCCGCCGGACACCCCGTGGTGGGAGAAGGAATCGCCCGACGGCGGGCCGCCGCAGATCACGCTCGAGGACCTGCAGGAGGACACCGGCGACGTCGTGCGGCGCATGGTCAAGGGCTTCTACCTCTCGCTCGACCACCAGGTCACCGCGTCCGGCACGAAGTGGTGGAAGACGGTGGCCGGCCAGATCGCCCCCGCCTACCGCATCATGCTCGCCCCGCCGTCGAGCGACTTCCACGGCGTGTGGCTCGGCAAGGACGCGGCGACGTACGTCAAGGACGGCGGCACCGAGCGCCGCATCGACAAGCTGCCGATGGCGTTCGTCGTCGGCTACTACACCAAGAAGTGGTCGCTCGACGACGCGCACAAACACGCCACGGCCACCGACAAGATCGATCACTTCACCGCCGTCGGGTTGACGGGCGAGAACGCCCGGGTCAACGGCACGACGTACTGGGAGACCGACGAGGGGTGGTGGCTCCGCTCGCAGGACGCCGCCCGCGCCGAGCAGGCCACGCCTCCCGAGGGGCTGCGGCCCGGCGAGAAGTGGATCGACGTGAACCTCACGCGCCAGCTGCTCGTCGCCTACGAGGGCGACAAGCCCGTCTACGTGACGATCTTCTCGAGTGGGCGCGACGAGCACGAGACGCCGCCGGGCAGCTTCCGCATCCGCGAGAAGCACCTCACCTCGACGATGGACGGCGACGCCGACATCGCGAGCGACGGACCCTACTCGATCGAGGACGTGCCCTACATCCAGTACTTCAACGGCGGCTACGCGCTGCACGGCGCGTTCTGGCACTCGATGTTCGGGCGCGTGAAGAGCCACGGGTGCGTGAACCTGTCGCCGTGGGACGCCAAGACGCTCTTCGGCTGGACCGATCCGCAGCTGCCCGAGGGGTGGCACGCGGTGGTGGCCACAAAGGACCGCCCCGGCACGCGCGTCTTCGTCCACGGGCGCGCCCCCGGCACGTGCACCGACCTCACGCAGTCGACCGACGTGCAGTGCCCCGATCACTACCCGAAGTGAGCCCCGCCGCGGCTCACGGCATCGGGTGAGCGACGAAGAAGGCCCACATCGCGTCGGTCGCCGACAGATACGGCGTCGTCCAGCCGAGCGACGGGACGGGCGTGCCGCCGGGCCACGTGTGCCCGCCGCCGGTGACGGTGCAGAGCGTGACCTCGACGCCGCCGGCGCACTGCTCGTAGGTGTGGCACTGCGAGTCGCCCTGGCTGAAGGTCTGCACGGGGCTGCCGATGCAGCCATCGCGCTGCTGCCAGCCGGCGAACGTGTCGGGCACCGACGGGAAGCCGAGCGACGGGTCGCCGTCGTAGGGCACGAGCATGTCGGCCGTGCCGTGAAAGTGCATCACGGGGACCGGGCGGCCCGGCGTGCACGAGGAGATGCCGAGCACGCCGGCGACTGGCGCGACGGCGGCGATCCGGTCGGACAGCTCGCACGCGAGCCGGTGCGAGAGGAAGCCGCCGTTGGACATGCCCGTGGCGTACACGCGCTTGGCGTCGACGCAGACGTCGTGCTCCAGCGCGTCGAGCAGGTCGCGCACGAACTGCACGTCGTCGAGCTTCATGCTCGCCGCGTCGCCGCAGCAGGCGCCGGCGTTCCAGCTGTTGTGGTAGCCCTCCGGGTGCACCGCGACGAAGCCGGCGGCGTCGGCCTTGGCAATCATGTTCGACAGCAGCTCCTGCTGCGTGCCGTCGGACGTGTAGCCGTGGAAGTTGAGCACCACCGGGATGGGGCGGGTCGGGTCGTAGCTGGCGGGCACGTGCACGTGCGCGACGCGGGCCATCCCTCCCGACTGGATGGTCCAGTCGGCGTCGAGCGGCTGCGGTCGCAGGCCGTTGCACGAGGACGGCGTCGTCGTGCCCGCGTCGGGGGCGGCGCTGCCCGCGTCCATCCCCTGCCCCGGACCGGTCGCCCCCCCGTCGTCGGACGCCGGAGGCGAGTCCGCCGCCGGCGCGGGTCTGGAGGTCGTCCCGGCGGACGACCCGCAACCGACGAGAGCAATGGACGCGAGGAGCGCGGGCGCGCTCGACAGAAGACGCATGGGGGCACCTCCCGAGCTACGATGCGCCGCGACCCTAGGTCACTGACCCTCGGTCAGTCAATAGGCACGCTCGAGATCCGGTCCCGTGCTTGACGGAAGCGGCCCCCTCCGGCATTAGCACTCGCTCGCCCGGCCACCCCGCCATGGAGGATCAGCTCACCGCCCACCTCGACCGCGGCTGGGACCTCGCCCAGAAGGGCGACGCCGCGGGCGCCATCGAATGCGCCAAGCGCGCGCTCGAGATCGATCCCCAGTCGCCCGAGGTGCACAACCTCATGGGGTTCGCCTCGGCGCTCGACGGCGAGGCCGAGGAGGCGCTCGAGCACTACCGGCAGGCCATCGCCCTCGACGAGACGTACTTCGAGGCGATGCTCAACGCTGCCGAGGTGATGATCTCCCCGCTCGGCGACTACGACGGGGCGATCGCGCAGATCGAAGAGGCCCTCGACTACGCCGAGACCGACGAGGAGACGGCCGACTGCATCCTGCTCAAAGTGGATGCGCTCATGGCCAAGGGCGACTACGAGGAGGCCAAGCGAGCCATGAAGATCCTGCCCGACGGCCCCTTCGACAGCCCGACGTACCTGTTCCTCGTCGGCCGCGCCTGGTACGAGCTCGGGCAGATCGACAAGGCGGCGCCGCTCATCGAGCAGGCCGCCAAGGCGGACCCGACAAGCTCCGACGCCCAGTACTACCTGGGCCTGGTGCGCGACGAGCAGGGGGACCCGCGCGCGGCGACCGAGGCGCTGCTCAAGTCGCGCGCGCTCGACGCCATGCGCCCTCCCCCGCTTTGGTCGCCCAGCCCGGACGCGTTCGCCACGGTCGTGCGCGGCGCCATCGAGAAGCTCGACGTCGTACTCGCGCGCTACGTGCGCGAAGCCGAGGTCTACGTGGTAGATCTGCCGGGCGCGGAGCTCGTGGTCGACGGCGTCGACCCGCGGGCGCTGCTGGTGCTCGACACCCCACCGGTCGACGAGGGGGCGCCGGCGCGGGTGCGCGTCTTCGTCTACCAGCGCAACGTCGAGCGAGCGGCCGGCGCGCTCGACGGGCTCGATGCCGAGCTGGCGGCGGCCCTCGAGCGCGAGATCACGGCCATCTTCATGGAAGGCCAGAAGCCCGACAAGAGCCAGCTCAACTAGCGTTCACTTGGGGCTGTAGCAGTCGCCCTGCGGAGTGCAGCAGACGGTCATCGCGAAGTCGCAGCAGGTCTGCGTCCCGTCGTCGGCCGTCGTGCAGCCGAGGCAGTCGACGAACTTCTCGCCCTCGAAGCAGCTGCCGCTCTGCACGCCGCTGAACTTCGCCTCCGCATCGCAGTCGACCATCCAGAGCTGCTGGTCGTCGCAGAAGTACATGGTCTTGCCGTCGCACTCGGCCGCGTTGTCGGGCAGCTTCCTGCAGTCGGCCGAGGCCCGGGCGCGGTGGCGCATCTGCCGGTCGGTGGACGGCTCGGGAGTGCGCAGCGACTGCGCGTTCGGGAGGGTGGCGCCCTGGCCGCCCATGAACGCCTTCTGCGTCACGGGGCGGTGGCCGCGGCCCGGCGGCTTCTTGTCGTAGCTGATCTGCTTGAGCACGCTCTCAGCGCTTCCGGCAGACGCGGCGCTGGACTCCGAGGACGACTTCTTGTCACACGCAGCGACGGCGACGAGGGCGGAGAGGGTCACGGCGGTGGCGATTCGCATGGACACGATTGAACGCGGTCGGCGCGCCCAGCGTCAACAGGGTCAGTGCCAGTTGCCGATGCCGATGCCCCAGTTGCTGTAGCGGGGCGCGAGATCGGCGAAGAGCTCCAGCTTCCACGTCGCCGGCGGCAGCAGCCCCCAGAAGTCGAGGTGGAACAGGCGCAAGTCGGTGCCGAACGTGAAGTGCTGGCGCGCGGTGCCCGACTCGTACCGCGATGGCTCGAGGTAGGTGCCCGCGCGCAGCAGCATCCGGTTCTGGATCGGCTCGCCTTCCAGGCCCAGGCGCGGCGTGAAGGACACCTGCTGGCCGACGGTCTCCTCCTCCTGGTCGAGGAAGCCCTCGAGCGAGACGGCGCTCGCGCTCGGGCCGGTCATCAGGACGCTCGCGAGCAGGAGGATCTTCTCGCGGGGCCAGTTCGCGTAGCGCGCCTGGCGCTCGGCGCGCAGCCTCGCGCTCTCCTCGTCGAGGTGCTCGTCCTCCAGGTCGCGCACCGCCGCCTCTTCGCGCGCCTGCTCGGCCCGCCGCGCTTCGCGGCGATCGGGCGGCAGCTGCGCGAGCTCCGCCTCGTAGTCGCGTCGTCGCGCGGCGCGATCGCGCGCGATCTCGCGGCGCAGCGCCGCCTCCTGGTCGTGCGGGTTCTCCCAGCCCGGGTTGAGCGGCCGGGGACCGAGCTGGTACGCGAAGCCGACCTCGGCCTCCCAGGGCATCACGACGCTCGAGGGGAGCACGAAGCTGCCCACGTTGCGCACGCCATTGGCGTCCGTCGACACCTGGCCGCTGCCGATGGCGCCCCCGCTGACCGGAGCGCGCGCGGTCACCCCCAGACGCCAGGGGCTGCCCGTCGGCATGAGCAGCGCGCCCGCCTCGGGTGAGGCGCCACTCATCGTGAGCAGCGAGCCGCCGCGGGCCTGCAGGATCTGCATCGTCAAGATGCGCGCGCCGCCGCCGACGACGAGCTGGCCGTCGAAAAGCCCATAGGCGGCGAGCGCCTTCCAGCGCCCGATCTGCATCGTGAGGCCCGGCGTTCCGGGCGTGGGCGTCGTCAGCGAGAACTGCTGCAGGTCGCCGGTGACCGCCACGCCGAGGTTGCCGAACTGCAGCGTGAGCCCCAGGTTCACGTCGAGGAAGTCCCCGGCGCGCGCGTGCGACGGGGCGAACTGGTCGCCGTGGTTGTCGAAGTCCGTGTCGGTGAACGCGCCCGGGAACGAGACGCCGACGGCGAAGTCGTAGTCGAACCAGCTGGTGCTGTAGGGCACGCGCACCGCCGGCGCCGCGGAGTTGACGGCCGCCCCTTCGGTCCCCTCGGCGTACGCGGTGTACGCGCCCCCCACGCTCGTCACGTGGATGGGCGCGAGGAGCGGCCCCTGGAAGACCTCGATGGCGTAGTCGTTGCCGGTGATCTTCGGCGGGGACGGCGCCGTCTGCGCCGCCGCCGCGCGCGCGGTCAGGAGCGCTGCCCCAACAAGAAGCGCACCAGCGGCTCGGCGTCGACCTTTGCAGTGGACACCAGCGCGTCGAGCAGCCGCCGTCCGAGGCGGGCCAGCTCCAGCAGCTGCGAGATGCGATCGTGCTGCAGGTCCGCGCGCGTGCGCGTGGCCGGATCGGTCGCCGTCTTGCGGATGCGATCGAGCTGCCGCAGCGCCTCCTCGAACGCGTCGATCGCAGCGATGATCTCGCTCTTCTCGCGCTCGTTGAAGACGCGGCTGATCATCCGCCAAAGCTGCACCTCGGCCGTGTAGAAATCCTTGCGCTCCCCCTGGATCCAGACCTTGCGTACCACACCCCAGCGGGCCAGCTCCGAGAGCGTCATGCTGACCGCGCCGCTCGAGAGCTGCAGCATCTGCCGCAGATCCTCGGCGCTGAGCGGCTCGGGAGACAGGTAGAGCACCGTCCAGACGCGGCCCATGTTGCGCTTGAAGCCCCAGAACTCCATCAGGCGGCCGATGATGTCGCTCACCGCGGCCTCGGTCGGCCAGAGCGTGCGTTGTTTCTCGCGCTTTGCCACGCGGGCCTAGCCTACCGCAACGGGCCGCGCGTCAGGCGGCGCGCGACGCCAGCTCCTCGGCGATGGCGGCCAGCAGCTCGCGAGGCCGTCCGGCCGGCACCGCGCCGAGCGCGGCGAGCGCGCGCGCGGTCTCCTCGCGGGCCTGCGCCCGCACCCCGTCGCACGCGCCCGACGCGCGCACCGCGTCGGCAATGCGCTGCGCGGCGCGGCGCTCGCCGGCCCTGACGGCCTCCACGTCGGCCGCCAGGGAGGGCTGCGTCGCCAGGGCGCGCAGCAGCGGCAGCGTGAGCTTGCCCTCGAGCAGATCCCCGAGGAGGGCCTTGCCCGTCGCGCGCGGATCGCCGGCGTAGTCGAGCACGTCGTCGACGAGCTGGAACGCGACGCCCACGCACGCCCCGAACTCGCCGAGCGCGGTCACCGCTTCGGCGGGCGCGCCAGCGACGGCCGCCCCGGCGCGCGCCGCCCAGGCGAACAGCGACGCCGTCTTGTCGTGCACGATGCGGAAGTACAGATCCTCGCGCAGCTCGAGGCGCGTGCGTCCGCGCAGCTGCACGACCTCGCCGTCGACCAGCCGCCGCAGCGTCGCGAACAGGTCGGCGAGCACCGACGGGGGCGCGACGGCGGCGGTCCGCTCGAGCGCGTGCGTGAGCAGCAGATCGCCCGCCAAAACGCTCACGGCATTGCCCCAGATGCGTCGCGGCGTGGGCCGGCCGCGTCGCTCGTCGCCGTCGTCGACGACGTCGTCGTGCAGCAGGGTGGCCAGGTGCACGAGCTCGGCCACCACGGCCAGATCGCGCGCCGCCGCGGGGACCGCCCCGAAGCAGGCCGCCGACAGGAGCACGGTGAGCGGCCGCACGCGCTTGCCGCCCGCCTCGAGCAGGTGGGTGGCTGAGTCGGTCGCCGGCGAGAGCCCCTCGCGGGCGAGGCGCGCCAGCTCGCCATCGACCAGCGCCATGTCTTCGCCGAGCAGCGCGTGCACCTGAGCGATGCGCTCGGCCGCGCGCGCGCCGGCGCGGTCGGCGGTCGCGGTCTCGCGCAGCAGGGCAATGGAGGCGTCGGCGCTGTTCGTCGTGACGTTCAAAATAATTTGAAATGTATCTAGAGCACCGGACGGCAGGGTCAAGCCCCATCCCATGGGTGCGGATCGCCCACGCCGGCCGTGCGCCCCAAGTCACCGACGGCGTTGACAGCCGCGGCTGCACCCTCCATGAACGGCGCCATGGCCGACCCGCCGAACGACCCGGCGCTCGCCCGCGCCCGCCTGCAAGGCAAGCGCGCGGCGCTGGGCATCGTCATCGCGGTCGCCGTCGCCTTCATCGCAGCCAGCGCCGTCCAAATCATCCCCGCGGTCTTCGGCCTCCGCATCGAGCCTTTGCCGCCGGCGGCCGCCGGCTCGAGCGAGAGGGCGTGCGCCGAGGGGGTGCGCCGCCTGGCGGTGGCGCTCGAGCGGACCGACGCCGGGGGGCCGGGCTGCGCGCCCGCGGCGCCGGAGTGGCAGGACGCTCCCGCGGTCGAGCAGGCCTGCTCGCGGTCGAGCGAGGGACGCGACGCCTGGGCCGCCCTGTCGCGCCTGCGCTCGGCTCGCGAGCAGCTCGGGGAGCGTCCGGACGCGCTCTCGCGTCTCCAGCGCGATGTCGCCGCGCACCTTCCCGCGGACTTGCGCTAAGAAGGCCTCCCTAGATGTCCGACGCGTCCGCTTCGCCCTCGACAGCGCACCCCACCGGGGCCGGGGCCCTGGACGGGCCCAAGGTCGAGCCCACGTTCGACGTGTTGCCGCTCGGTGCCGACGTGCGCCGCGCGATCGACGCGATGGGCTACCGCCACCCCACGCCCGTGCAGCGCGCCGTCTACGAGCCGGCGGTCGACGGGCGCAACCTCGTCGTGCAGGCGCGCACCGGCACCGGCAAGACGGCCGCGTTCGCGCTGCCGCTGATCGACCGCATCGTGCGCTCGCCGGTCAAGGCCGTGCAGGCGCTCGTCCTCTGCCCGACGCGCGAGCTGGCGCTGCAGGTCTCGCGCGAGGTCGAGCAGATCGCCCAGTTCCGCGGCACGCAGATCATCGCCATCTACGGCGGCGCCTCGATGTCCCGCCAGATCGAGGCGCTGCAGGCCGGCGCGCAGATCGTCGTCGGCACGCCGGGGCGCGTGCTCGATCACCTGCGCCACGGCACGCTCGACCCGAGCGGCATCCGCGTGCTGGTGCTCGACGAGGCCGACGAGATGCTCTCGATGGGCTTCGCCAAGGAGCTCAACGCCATCCTCGAGACGCTGCCGAAGAACCGCCAGGGCCTCTTCTTCAGCGCCACCATCCCGCCCGACATCGAGCGGCTCGCGACCAACCACCTGCGCGAGCCGGAGTTCGTGACGCTGTCGAGCGACCAGGTCGGGGCGCTCGAGATCGCGCACTACGTCTACGTCGTGCAAGGGGGCGACAAGCTGGGGCAGCTCGTGCGCGTGCTGGAGGTCGAGGATCCCGAGAGCGCCATCATCTTCTGCAACACGCGCGACGAGACGCAGCGCGTGGCCGAGGGGCTCAAGGCGCGCGGGTTCGACGCCGACTGGCTGAACGGCGACCTGCCGCAGAGCGATCGCGAGCGCGTGATGAACGCGACCAAGGAGGGACGGCTGCGGTTCCTGGTCGCCACCGACGTCGCCGCCCGCGGCATCGACATCTCGCACCTGACGCACGTCATCAACCACGACTTCCCCGACACCGCCGAGCAGTACGTGCACCGCACCGGCCGCACCGGGCGCGCCGGACGCACCGGGACGGCCATTTCGCTCGTCGGGCCGAAGGACATCGGCAACCTCTATCTGCTGCGACTGACCTACAAGATCCGCCCGATCGAGAAGCAGCTGCCGAGCGCGGGGGAGGTGAAGACCCGCGCGGAGATGGATCTCCTGCAGCTGTTCATCGACGCCTTCGCGAGCCGCCCGGTGCACCCCGACGATCTGTCGCTCGCGCGCCGCCTGCTGACGCACGACGACGCGGAGCGCATCATGGCGGGCCTGCTGCGCGATCATCTCGGGGCGCACGGAGGCGACGTCGCCACCGAAGCCGCCGAGTCGCGGCGCGCGCGCAACCCGGCGCCGCTTCCGAAGGCCACGGTCCACGAGCCGGCCGCGCCGGCGCGCCCGGCGCGGGAAGCGGCGACCACCGCGCGCGAGCCGCGACCGCGCGACCACGAGCGATCCCCGCGACCGCGGGCCGCCCCCAGGGAGAGGGAGCCCGTGGGATTCGAGGTGAGCGAGCCGACCGCCGCAGGCGGCCCCGCGAGCGAGCCCGAGGCCCCCGGGTTCGTGGAATTGTTCGTCAACGTCGGAAAACGCGAGGGGCTGCGCCCGTCGGACGTGCAGGCGATGCTCACCGACAGGGGCATCGCCGCCGAGGACACCGGCCGCATCCGCGTGCGCGACCGCATGACCTACGTATGGGTGCGAAAAGAGGCGCTGGATCGCGCCGTGGCCGCCCTGACCGGGCAGGTGGTCAGCGGTCGCTCCGTGGTCGCCGAGCTCGCACGCGGCCGCGGGTGAGCGGCGCTCGCACATACCCTTGAAGGCAATGGTCATGGCTCCGACCATTGAGGGGTGGCTCCGCCGTGCCGTATCCTGACCCCGAACCCATGGCCATGCCCGACGCGCCCGCGATGACCGGCGCGAACCCGCAGACAATCCCTCCCTCGATGACCCTGCGCTCGCTGCTCGACGCGCGCCGCGCCGAGGGCCGGCGCATGTCGCTCGAGGAGGCCATCGCCGTCATCGTCCCGGTGTGCCTCGACCTGCAGGAGCGGCACGCCCGCGGCGAGAAGGTCTACGTCCACCCCTCGGCCATCGCGCCCGGGCCCGACGGGCTCGCGCGGGTCAACCCGCGAATGGCGCTGGTGCCGACGAACGCCAACGACAAGTGCTGCCTGGCCCCCGAGCTGCAGCGCACGCTCGAGCCGGGCGACGCCTGCGCGAGCGTCTACTCGCTGGGTGCGATCCTCTACGAGATGCTGACCGGCCAGCACATCGGCCCGGCCATGCGGCGCCCGCGCGACTTCGATCCGGGCCTGCCCGAGTCGCTCGAGATCCTCATCGGCAAGGCCATCATCGGCGACCGCGCGCACCGCCCGGCCGACATCGGCGCGCTGGCGAGCGCGATGTACCACGTGGCGCCGCAGAAGAGCATCCACCCGCCCGATGTCAGCGAGGCGCGGCTCGACGCGAGCGCCGAGCTCGATGTGGACGTGAAGTTCTCGATGCTCCCTCCGACCGAGGAGGGGCCGCGCATGACGCCCGAGACGAGCGGCGTCGGCCCCGTGCCCAGGGCGGCCCCGGTGCCGCGCTTCGACCAGAGCGATCCCTACGGCATGCCGGTCATCGACCGGAGCTCGCCGAACGTCGAGGCGGCCGCGCGCCGCAAGGACGACTCGACGACGAAGCTCGCCGCCCTCAAGGCGCGCCTCGAGAGCGATCCGCGCCCGCGCTACGTCGTCAACAAGGACATGATGGACCACGGCCCCTTCACCGCCGTGGAGCTCCTGCAGCAGATCGCGTCCAACGCCTTCGTCGCCGAGCACGAGCTGCGCGACGAGATCAGCGGCCAGCAGCTACCCATCGGCGAGTGGGAGGAGTTCGCGCCGTTCGCCGAGCACGCGCGGCTGCTCCGCGACAAGAAAGCGGAGGAGAAGGCCGTCGTGCGCGCGGCCGACGCCGACAAGAAGCGCGGCGTCGCCAAGTCGATCGTCGCCGGCAGCGTCGTCGTGGCGCTCGCGGGCGTGCTGGCGGTCTGGTTCCTCGCGCGGCGCGGCACCAAGAACGACAACATCGTCGTCGCCGGCGACCGCACCGGCAGCATCGAGATCAACGGCGACATTAAGGGCCGCAAGCACCACCACGGGGGCGGCGGGGGCGGGGGCGGCGGCTACTCGGGCGGCGCGAGCTACGACAGCATCCTCAACAGCAACAACGAGACGATGACGATGGGTCAGAGCTCCGGCATGCCGGACCTGTCCAATGCGCAGCTCTCGGCGCCGCTGCGCCACGCGTCCTTCATCAGCGGCTGCGGCGCGCCCGACAGCATGCACGTCAGGGTGCAGGTCGCCGTGAAGATGGGGCGCCCCATCGGCGTCACCGTCACGACCGACCCGCCGAGCGCGGGGGTGGCCGCCTGCATCGACCGCGCTGTGCGCGGTCTGCAGTGGGCCCAGAGCCCGAAGACCGACTTCGTGACCACGAATTACTGAGTCACGGTTCGTGCCGAACCATTGACTCGGCTCCGACCGGGGAGGACGGGCGTCAGCCCGTCCTAACCCCAGAGCTGATCAGTGCGCCTGCGGGGGCGCCGGGACGCACAGGCCCGCGATGCACTGGTTGGGCGCGATGCAATCGACCGCCGACTGGCACGGGAACGCACACTTGCCGTACTGCAGGTTGCAGTGGTGCGTGCCGCACGGCACGTCGTTCTGGCACTGGAACGCGACCGGGCCAGGCACCGCCATCTGGCCCGTCGCTGCCGGCGCCGGGCCGGGCGCGGGCGCCGGGGCGGTCGCCGGGGGCGCCGGATAGGGCTGCTGGCCGTAGGTCGGCGCCGGCTGCGGATACTGCTGGGGGTACTGGCCCTGGGGGTACTGCCCCTGCGGATACTGCCCTTGCGGGTACTGACCCTGCGCCGGATAGCCGGGCGGGTAGCCGGGGTAGGCGCCGGTCGTCGCCGTCGGCTGGGTGGTCGGCTGCTGGGCCTGCCCCTGGTTTTTCGGGCCGCAGGCCGCCGCGATCACGAAGATCGGCGCGAGGGCAGTGCAAGTCAAAAGCGTTCGCATGCGAGGGTCTCCTTCCACCGGTGGCCGCTAGCTTCGTCGAGGCTGGGCTCGATCGTCAACCAGAGCAACGCGCCGGGGCCACGCCAGCTTACAGCCACGTGCTACAGAGGCGCCATGCGTGGGGCCGCTCTCGCCGCCGCCGTTGCCGTGGGGCTGTCCGCCGTCGGACTCGCCCTTTCGGCCGGCTGCACGCACCGCGAGCCGCCCGCGCCGGAGGGATTCCCGTCGGTCGCCCTCCCCGAGGTGGCGGCGCCGGGTGCAGCGGCCCCATCGACGAGGGCGGTGGTCCGGGCCTCCACGGACGCCGCCAGGCCTTCGGCTGCCGCGACGCCCGCGGCGCCCCTGGTCGATGCCTCGCCGGACGCGACCGATCCCTCGCTTCTGCCGCAGACGCGCGACGAGCCGCAGGCGTCGGGCCCCCGCTTCGACGCCCGCGTCGCCGCGCTCTGGGACGGCATCATTCACGACGATCCGGACCGGGCGATGCCCTTCTTCTTCCCGCTCGGCGCGTATCGGCAGGTCAAGGACGTGTACGACCCGGCAGCCGACTGGAAGCACCGCCTCGTCGCCGCGTACCGCCACGACGTCCACGAGCTGCACGCCAAGCTCGGCGCCGACGCCGCTCAGGCGAAGCTCGTCGGCCTCGACGTTCCCCAGGCGCGCGCCCGCTGGGTCGACCCCGGCGAGGAGTACAACAAGATCGGCTACTACCGGGTGTTCGGCTCCAAGCTCCGCTACGACGTCGACGGGCGCAGCGGCGCGTTCGACGTGAAGTCGCTCATCTCGTGGCGCGGCGAGTGGTTCGTCGTGCACCTGAGCGCGATCCGCTGACGGCACGGCGGCGCGGGCCGACGGCGCGGAAGAGAAGCTCCGCGCTGGCCTCGGCGAGCGCGGGCGGCGGCGGGAGGGCCTGGAACGGAGCGCGGCGTCCGGTCGCCCGGCGCACGAGCTGCGGCACGGCGCCGAGGCCGACGGTCGCCAGCAGCAGCAGCGGCGGCGGCACCTCCGCGTCGACTTCGCCGCCCGCCACCGCCTCGCCGAACGCCTCGAGCAGCATCTTCACGTGCCCACGCTGCATGCGCGCGAAGACGCGTTCGAAGCGCGCCGACGAGAGCAGCACCTCGCGAGCGACCAGCCGCACGACGTCGAGCTCGTCGTCGCTCGCCTCCCCCAGGCGCACGAACACGCACTGCAGCCGCTCCCGTAGCGGCCCCTCAGCGCCGAGCGCCTCGCCGAGGTCGCCCAGCAGGCGCGCGTACACCTCCTCGACCACCTCCAGGAACAGGTCGTCCTTGCTCGGGAAGTAGTAGACGATCATGCCGACGTTGGTGCCGGCCTCGCGCGCGATCGTGCGCAGCGACGCGCCGTCGACTCCCTCGGCGAGGAAGCGCGCGCGCGCGGCGTGCACGATGCGGGAGCGGATGTCGCTTCGGGGGCGGGCCATCAGACGAGCTTCTTCCGGAAGCGCAGCGAGGAGAAGGCGACGAGCCCGGCCAGAATGGCAGCCAGCCACACGACCTCGACGTGCAGGTCGTCGAAGCGGCTGCCCTTGAGCACGACGCCGCGCACGATCCGCAGGAAATGGGTGAGCGGCAGCGCCTGCGCGATCCACTGCGCCGGCCGCGGCATCGCCTCGAACGGGAACATGAACCCGCTCAGGAGGATGTTCGGGAGGAGGAAGAAGAAGGACATCTGCATCGCCTGCTGCTGGGTCTGCGCCAGCGTCGAGAAGAACAGGCCCACCGCCAGGTTGGCGGCGATGAAGAGGAAGGAGAGCGCGAAGAGCAGCGGGAGCGATCCGGCCACCGGCACGTCGAAGACGAAGCGCGCGCACGCCAGGATAAGCGCCATCTGCGCGTAGCCGATGACGACATACGGCAGGATCTTGCCCACGACGAGCTCGATGGGGCGCACCGGCGAGACGATGAGCTGCTCGAGCGTGCCGCGCTCGCGCTCGCGCGCAAGCGCCATCGCGGTGAGCATCACCATCGTCATCGTCAGGATGACGCCGATGAGCCCCGGCACGATGTACACGGCGGTGCGCAGCTCGGGGTTGTACCGGATGCTCGGGAGGAGATCGATCGCCGGCGGCGGCGCGCGCCCGCCGCTCCGGGCGAGGCGCTCGACCTCGATGTCGGCGGACCGGGCCGCGACGAGCGAGGCCGCGGTGTCCTGCGCGCTGGCGACGGTCTGCGGATCGGAGCCGTCGACGATGAGCTGCACGTGCGCGGTGGCGCCGCGCGCGAGGTCCTGGCCGTAGCCGGGCGGCACGACGAGTGCCGTGCGCGCGTCGCCCGAGCGGAGCGCGCGGTCGATCTCGTCGTAGCCCTGGACGGCGCCGACGAGGTCGTAGAAGCCGGTCGCCTCCATGCGGCGCGCCAGGTCGCGCGACTCCGCGGTGCGGTCCTGGTCGTAGACGATCGTCGGGATGTGACGGACGTCGGTGTTGATGGCGTAGCCGAAGAGGAGCAAGAGCACGATCGGCTGGAAGGCCATCATCCCGAGCGTCAGGCGATCGCGCCGGAGCTGCAGCAGCTCCTTGCGCGCGACCACGAGCGGGCGCAAGGTCAGCCTCGGCCGTCTCGTGCGGCTCATGGCGCGCCCCCGCCGTTCGCGCGAACCATCGCCACGAACGCGTCCTCCACGGTCGCGCGCACCTCGCGCGCCGAGCGCACCTCGAGGCCGCGGCCGGCCAGCACCCCACGCGCCAGAGCCACCGGGTCGGCCCCGCGCGTGGCCAGGCGCAGCACGTGGCCGTAGTGGGCGACCTCCTCGATCTCGGGGAGCGTCCGCAGCGCCTGGGCCGCCTGCGGCGCGCGGTCCGCGTCCAGCTCCGCCACGCGCAGCCCCCGGCGCGCGACCACCTCGTCGGGCGTGCCGACGTCGAGCAACTCGCCGCCGAAGATGAACGCCAGCCTGTGGCAGCGCTCCGCCTCGTCCATGTAGTGCGTGGTCAGCACCGCCGTCGTACCGCCGGCGGAAAGATCGTAGATGCGCTGCCAGAACTCGCGGCGGCTCACCGGGTCGACGCCGGCGGTGGGCTCGTCGAGAAACAGCAGCGGCGGATCGTGGATGGTCGCGCACGCGAGCGCCACGCGCTGCTTCCAGCCGCCCGAGAGCGTGCCGGCGAGCTGGCGCCGGCGCCCGAGCAGCCCTCCGCGCTCGAGCACAGCTTCGACGCGCGCGCGCCGCTCGCGCAGCGGCACGCCGTAGATGCCCGCGTAGAACTCGAGGTTCTCGACGACCGTGAGGTCCTCGTAGAGGCTGAAGCGCTGGGTCATGTACCCGATGCGCTCCTTGATGCGCTCGGCGTCGCGCGCGACGTCGAAGCCGACCACCGTCCCGCGGCCGCTGCTCGGGTCGAGGATGCCGCAGAGCATGCGGATCGTCGTCGACTTGCCGGCGCCGTTGGGACCTAGGATGCCGAAGATCTCGCCGCGGCGGACGTCGAGCGACACGTCGCGCACCGCGACGAGGTCGCCGAAGCGGCGCGACAGGTGCTCGGTCCGGATGATGGGCGCGTCGGACGGCGCGCGCGCGGCCGCCGCGGCGCTCACGGCCCGATCCTCGCGAAGGCGGGGACGCCCGCGTGCAGGCGGCGCTCGGGGTCGCGCACGCGCACGCGCACGCGGACGACGAGGTTCGGCCGCTCGCGCGGGCTGAAGAGGAACTTGGGCGTGAACTCCGTCTCTGGCGACACGTACTCGACGGCGCCCTCGAAGGGGGCGCTCGTGGCGTCGACGCGCACGACCGCGCGCGTGCCCGCGCGAAGCTCGCCGAGCTGCCCTTGCGGGACGAACACGTCGACGTACGGGTGCGTCGTGTCGGCGAGCGTCACCGCGCTCGTGCCGAACGCCGCCATCTCGCCCGGCTTCACCTCGACGTCGACCACCTCGCCGGCGGCGTTGGCGTGCAGCGTGTAACGGGCGAGGCGCTCCTGCTCGAGCGCCAGCAGCGACCGCACTTGATCGACGCGGGCGCGCGATTGCGCGATCTCCTCGGGGCGTGACCCGCGGCGCATCGCATCGAGCCGCTGCTCGAGCGCGCGCCGTTCGGCCGACGCGTGCTCCAGATCCGCGTCGGCCTTGTCGAGCTCCTGCTGCGGCAGCGCCCCCTGCGCGACGAGCGCCCGGACGCGGTCGGCCGTCTTTCGGAGCAGCCCCTCACTGGCCGACGCCGCGCGCAGGTCGTCGGCGGCCGCCGCCACGTCCTCCTTGCGCGTCCCGGCCTCGAGCAGCGCCAGGTCCGCCTGCGCCGCCGCCTCGTCCTTCTCGCGCGACTGCACCGTGAGTCGCTCGAGCGTGTCGTCGACCTGCGCGAGGACCTGACCGGCGCCCACCAGGTCCCCGCGGTCGACGGGCACCCGGTCGACGCGCCCCGGCACCTCGAAGGCGAGCACGCGCTCGTCGTACTCGACGATGCCCTGGTAGCCGTCGGCCAGCGGCGGCGCGCGGCGGCAGCCGGCGGCGGACGCCGCGGCGACGACGAGGGCGACGCCGGCGGCGGGCGGGCCGGCGGCGCGGACCGAATTCTTGATCATACGTATGATAATAAGTCCGGCCGGCCGTCCCCGCCAGAGCTGGCCGAAGCCTTCACGGCTGAGCTCCGACCGGGGCCGAGTCCCGTGGGTCGGATCTTGCTCGCATGCCGGCCATGGAGGCCGTTCGTGAGCGCATCGGGACCGCCGTCGGCTGGTTGAGCGCGCCGCTGTTCGGGGCCGTCGCGCTCGCGCGCCGCGGCCGTGTGTTCCACCCCGAGGGGGCGGTGTTCGCGGCCAGGGTCGAGCCCCTCGCGGTCGACGGCAGGACGGGACGCCTCGCGCTACGGCTCGCGGGACCGGCGCTCGTCCGTTTCTCCACGGCGCTGTGGCGCCGCGGGAAGGAGTGGCCCGACGCGCTGGGGTGCGCCATCCGCTTCCGCCACACCGACGACCCCTCGAGCGATCCGGAGGTCGGCGATCAGGACCTGCTCTTCGCGACCATCCGCACGCCGCTGGCGACGCCGCTCGGGCCGGTCGGCACCCACGTGCACGACTTTCTCGCCAACACGTACTTCGCCACGGCGCCGTTCGACGCGCCCGCCGTGGGCCGCGTGCGATGGCGCCTCATCCCCGAGCCACGCATGTCGACCGAGGCGATGCCCGGCGCCGACCGCGGTCAACGCCTGCGCGCGGCCGTCGCCAGCGGCGACGCGACGCTGCGCCTCGAGCTCCGACGCACCTGGCACCCGGGCTACACGCCCGTCGCGCGCATCCGCCTCTTCGCGCCCGTGGAGGTCGATCAGGACCGCCTGCGCTTCTCGCCGTTCCGCAATGGCCGCGGGATCGTGCCGCGCGGCTTCGTGAACGCGCTGCGGCACGGCGCCTATGCGGCCAGCCGCGTGATGGGGCACGACCGGCCGGCAGCGGGTTGAACGTCGGCGGCGTCCGAGCGCGACCTGCTGCGCGGCGCCGGCATGGAGCCCAGCCGCATCGGGGTGACTTCCGGAAGCATGTCGAGTCGATGGGCTTGGGGCACGGCGGTCGCAGTCGTCGCGTGCGGTGGTCAGACGGAGACGACCGGCGGCGACGCCGGGACGGGCAGCTCGGGATCGAGCGGCGACAGCGCGAACGGGAGCGGGAGCGGCAGTAGCAGCGGCGCGACGAGCAGCAGCAGCGGATCGCCCGGGACGTGCATGCAGTGCGGCGCCGTCTGCGTCTACCCCGAGTGCGGCGGCGGGTGCGCGTCGGCGCCGCCGGCGGGCGCGGTGCGCGGCGTGTCGCTGTCGCTCATCGGTGTCTCCGACGGAGGCACGTCCACTGGCTGGAAGACCATCGGGTTCAACCTCGACGGAAAGTGCACCGTCCCCGTGTCGACGAACGTGTGCACGCTCCAGACGGGCGCGTCCAAGGCGACGCAGGACGACGGCACCGGCGGCATCGACAACAGCTACGGCGAGAACATCTGCCCGGTCGTCGTTTCCACCTCCGGTGCCGGCGCGTGCTCGTCGGCGCTCCAGATCGTCTACGTGATCACCGACGCCACCGACCTTCACCAGCGCCACGCCGTACAGCGGCCCCCTGCCGGCCGTGGACGACCCCTGCGTGAGCGACGCCGGCGCGGACTGACGCGCCCTCCGGCGGCACGGCCGTGCGATGGCCGCGCGCGACTTGCGACGGCGGCCGCGGTCGCCCTTGGACTCGACCGCCCGCGGGAGCGCGGATTGCATCGAGGTGAGGCATGGGAATCATCGCGTGGCTTCTGCTCGGGCTGATCGCGGGCTTCATCGCGAGCAAGATCGTCGACCACCATGGCCTGGGCATCCTCCGGGACATCCTGCTCGGTATCGTCGGCGCCGTGGTGGGAGGCGGCATCTTCCACTGGGCGATGGGCTACCGGATCGAGCGGCTGAACCTGGGCAGCGTGCTCGTGGCGACCGGCGGCGCGGTCGTGGTGCTCGTCCTCTGGCAGGCGTTGACCGGCCGCCAGCGCTCGGTGCTGGCGCGGCCTTAGACGCGCTGCCTGGCGCACCGATTGCGATAGCTCCGAGCCGTCGCGCCACCAGGGAGGGATTCGTCCATGCACACGATTCATCGGTTCGCGCTGGTCGTCGCCGGCTGCGCTTGTCCTCTGCTCGCGAGCAGCATCGCGCGCGCGTCGAAGGTCGTCGTCGCCGGGGAGCCCGAACGCGAGCGGGGCGCCACCGTCGGCCACGGAGTCCATCCGGGCCTCCAGATCGAGGGCAACGGCGGGTCCGGCTTCACCGACCAGTACAACGTCGGCTTCGGCAGCCGCCTGGGCTACACGACCCGTCAGGGCATCTACCTCGGCGCGGACGCCGAACACTTCGTCGGACGCGAGTCCGCCGGCTACCCGCACACCACCTTCCTGGGCGGGGAGGCGGGCTTGAAGATCTTCCCGAGCTATCGCTGGGAGCTGCGTCCCTACGGCTTCGTCGGCGCGGAGCTCCCTTCGACCGGCGGCAAGCAGCTCGCCGTCGCGCCCGGGCTGGTGGGCGCGTACCATTTCGGCCGCGCCTTCATCGACGTCGACGGGCGCTACATGGTCACGCCGAACCCCCCCGACGTTCATGTTGACGGGCGGCGCGGGGCTCGGGTTCTGACCACGCGCGCTTGCACGACCCGGGCGGAGACTCCCCCCACCGGCGCGGCGCCCCGCGGCGCACGCCGTCGCCATTTTCGCCACCGCACATCGGCTGCGCGGCATCATGGACCCGAGGAGGGTGCCGATGGCCGGTGAATCGAGTGGTTACGAGTTCGATGCGCAGGAGAGGAAGGTCATCGATGGGGTGGAGGGGGCGCTGAACGCGCTGGGCCTCTTCCTCTTCATCTACGGCATCATCTCGGTGATCGGCGCGTTCGACGCATTCGTCGCAAAGACGCCGCAGCGGCTCAGTGGCATCTGGTCGAGGGCCGAGGGCGCGCTGTTCATCGCCGTCGACCGCTATCTGCGCAAGGGGGCCGACGCGCTCAAGCAGGTCGTCAAGACCACGGGCGACGGCATGCCGAAGCTCATGTAGGGCCTCGGCGCGGTGCGCGACGCGATGCGCTTCTTCGTCCATTCCGTGCTCGTCCTGGACGTCTTCTACGTGGGTGCGCTCTTCGCCGCGCGACACTTCGGCGTCGCGCTGCCCGGCCGGTGAGAAGTCCAGCGCGGCAGGGCACGCTCGACCACGACGTGCCCGGCCCGCGCCTTGCGTTGTCGTGAGCGCGTGCGTGTCTTGGCTTATGCGTGCGGCTCCGCCGCGCTCGTCTTCCACGCAGCGGTCGCGAGCGCCTATTGCCGTACCACCACGTCGCAGCCTCCCGTCGGCTACGACCCCGTCGTCAACGGGTGCATCACGGCAGGAAAGGCGCTGGCGTGGCACGTTGCGCGCGTGCCCTATTCGGTCGCGTCCGCGGCGAGCCGGCAGGTCTCGCTGAGCGAGGCGACCCGCGTGGCTGACCTCGCCTTCGGCGCGTGGAATGGCGCGTTCTGCGGCGGTCAGGCGGTGGGGATCCGGGCCTATGACGCCGGCCCCATCTCGGTGCCGGCCGGCCGCCAGGGCGCCGCGCTCGCCACGTGGGCGAGCTGCGCGGACAGCTGCTCCTGCAGCACGCAGGCACGTGACGTGATCGTCTTCGACGACAACTCGTGGCCGTACGACGATCCCGCCAACACGCTTGCCCTCACGACGGTGACCTTCGGCAAGGACGACGGCCAGATCTTCGACGCCTACACCGAGGTGAACACGGCCCAGCATCAGATCACGACCGAGGAGCCGCCGCCGCCCGGAGGCGAGGCCTACGACCTTCAGGCCATCCTCACGCACGAGGCGGGGCACTTCCTCGGGCTCGCACACTCGGCGGACACGAGCGCGATCATGTACGCGTACTACCAGCCGGGCGCGATCGATCTCACTGCGGACGACGTCGGGGGCATCTGCGCCATGTATCAGCACGGTACGCAGGCGGACCCGATGACCACGGCATGCATCGATGGTAGCGGCAGCGTCCCCTACTGCTCGTGCAAGGTGGTCGGACGAGGGTCGGGTGTGCCGGCGAGCGCGGCGACGCTCGGTCTGGCCGCGCTGGCATGGTTACGAAGGCGCGCAGGTCGCCCTCGCTAGTGTATCGCCGTCGAGATGCGCTTCAGCATCTTGCGGTGTGACTTGATGATGGCTTCGGCCGGTTTCGTCCAAGCGAAGGGCGTGGGGGCTCGGTTCCACGCGCGCATGTACGCATTGATGTGATTGCGCGCCCCTCGGTCACGCGATGAGTGACGTTGTGCCATGCCGCAGCGAACGGCCGGCGGCAACGCCTAATTCCAGATGGACGGCGGTGCACTACAGCGGTGGTCAGTGACATGGAACGCGGAAGCCGCAGTGTGAGATCCAGCCATGAGCATCGGCGCTGTTGATCTGCAGCAGTGCCCATCGCAGGGCGCGGTACAGCTTGCGCAGGGTCCGTGCACCGGCCGTTCGGAGCAGCGACTTCAACTTCGACCAGGCGTGCTCGATGGGGTTGAAGTCCGGCGAGCAGCTGGGCAGGTACATGAGGCGCGCGCCCGTGGCCTCGACCAGCTCGCGCACCCTTTCCGTCTTGTGGGCGTTGAGCTTATCGAGCACGACGACGTCGCCAGGCCGCAGCTCGGGCGCGAGGTTCTGCTCGACGTAGGCCTCGAATGCCCGCGCAGTCATCGCGCCCTGCAGCATCATCGGCGCGACGATTCCATCGAGCGTCAGGGCCGCCGCCACGGTGACGTTGTCACCCCAGTTCTTCGGCACCGCATCCACCACGCGCGCCCCCTCCAGAGAGCGCGCGTGGGTGCGCGTCATCGACAGGTTGATGCCGGTTTCGTCGATGAAGAGCAGGCGCGCAGCTCGCCGGATGCTGCTTCGACGCAGGAAGCGTTCGCGCTCTTCCTGGATCTCGGGCCGGTGGGCTTCGGTGGCGTGGAGAGTCTTTTTTTCGCGTGAATCCCCTCTCGATGAGCCGCCGCGAGACGGTCGAAATGCTCACGTGCACCCTCAGCCTGGATTTCGCTCCATTCGCGCGCTTCGCATCGTGACGTCATGAGCGAAAAGGTCGCGCACAGGGCTTGAAATGCAGCGCGGCGTGTCCATCCCTTGGTCACTTCCACATGATCAAGACCAGCGACACGCCGCGCACCCGCAAGGTGCGACGAAGGAGCGCCGGAGGCAAGCCCTCCCGGGGCTGGGAATTGCAAAGAGCCGGACGCCGGATTCGACGCGCCGACGTGCGCAACCTGCGAATCGGCAAACCCGA